>Ga0155871_112_pt5 | contig 74168 bp, 72 predicted proteins | sample RifCSPlowO2_01_FD_107525 | JGI IMG/M metagenome (GOLD analysis project Ga0155871, IMG submission 107525) | Candidatus Doudnabacteria bacterium RIFCSPLOWO2_01_FULL_44_21
AGATGAATTAAAGGAGGTAAAAGATAAATACGGCGACGAAAGAAAGACTAAAGTTATCAAATCAGCTATCCGTGAGATAGGCGAAGACGAGTTAATGCCCGAAGAAGATTCTCTTTTTATGCTGACTCACGGCGGGTACATCAAAAGAATGCTGCCCGAAGGTATAAAATCTCAAAAGCGGGGAGGGAAGGGCTTGGTGGGCATGGCCACCAAAGAAGAGGATGTGGTAACGCAATTTTTCCTGGCCAACACCCATGACAATCTTCTTTTTTTCACTAATTCGGGAAAAGTTTTTCAGACGAAAGGCTATGAGGTTCCCGAAGCTTCCCGCCAATCTAAGGGAAAGGCTATCGCTAATTTCCTTCAGGTTAGCTCTAGCGATATTATCACGGCCGTTGTCCCGATACCCAAAGACTTAAAGAACGGATTCCTGTTTATGGTTACTTCCGGTGGGGTAGTTAAAAAAGTGGACATGGAATCTTTCTCACAAGTGAGGAAAAGCGGCATGGTGGCGATTAAACTTAAGACAGAGGATGAATTAAAATGGGTTATTTCTACTGCTGGTAATGACCAGATGATGCTTGTTACGTCGGGAGGCAATGCTATCCGATTTAAAGAGAAGGATGTTCGACCAATGGGTCGGGGCGCCTCCGGAGTTATTGGCATAAGGATTAGTAAAGATGAAAAAGTAGTCGGCGCCGACGTAGTTCCGTCCGGAGTCGAAAAAGGATTGAAAATTCTAGTTGTAATGGGCAATGGCTATGGCAAAAGAACCGACCTTAAGTTTTATAAAGTTCAGAATCGTGGCGGTCGGGGAATAATGACAGCTAAGATAACTCCCAAGACAGGTAAATTAGTTTCGGCCCATATTATTTCCGAAGAGAATAAAGAGCTTGTCGCCGTTTCTCGAAAAGGCCAAGTTATACGCACAACCATCGAGGGCATATCAGTTCTCGGTAGGGCGACTCAAGGAGTAAGGGTAATGAAGCTCGAATCTAGTGATGGTTTGGCATCCGTGGCAGTAGTCTAATTTAGGACTTGCCCGCTTTCGCCACGAAGCCCACAATCTATAGGGCTTAGCGTGGCTCAAGCCGCAAGGGTTTGTCCAACTTCATCGTTAAAATCTGCATTTGAGACTCGCCGTACTATTAGTACGCCTCGTCTCAAGCCTCGATTTTGCCTCGAATTTGGCCAAACGAGCAAGTCCTAAGAATTAATAAAAAATTTACCCCTTCGTATAAATCACCAAGATTTATATCAGGGCTGATATACTGGGATGAATCCCCACACCATAACGAGCTTCTAGCTATATTTTTAAGAAATTAAAGATATAGCTAAGAGTTTGTTCTTAATGAAATGAGTACCGGATAAAGATATTATTCTTGATAATTCAGGATCAATCTCTATATCTAAGCTCGTTTGGTGTGGGGATGAAAACTGCATCTGACATAATGACGAGAAAGGTTGTCTCCGTAAATTCGGAAACGCCGTTGTTAGAGGCGGTCAAAATTTTGGAGCAACAAGGATTTAACGGCTTGCCTGTTTTGGATCAGGACAATAAAGTAGTCGGCATCATTACCGAGTATGATATGATTATTAAAGGATCTTCGGTTCATTTGCCGACGTTTATGAAGCTTTTCCAGGAGATGGATCTGTACAGGAAAGACACCGGATTGATCAGAGATGATTTGAGAAAAATTTTCAGTCTCAAAGTAAAAAATGTTATGAACCGCGAGCCCCTTACTTTAACCGACGAGACGCCCCTCCCAGATATAGATAAAACTTTCAACGAGCATCACAGAGTCAACCCGATTCCGATTGTAAATAAGGAGAATCGACTGGTCGGGATAATCAGCCGATCTGATATGCTGAAATTTTTTGGCGGAGCCAGCTTGAACTTGAAGGAGAACATGACTCAGGAAGATATAGATAAAAATATAAAACTTTTTCTGAATAATTTTGAAAACAACTTTACTCTTGTCGGTACATTCAGAACGAGATGGTGGCTCGTTGCAAGCATCTCGTTTCTTTTGGTCGGTTTCGCTATTGCTTGGCTTTTGATATTGAGGATTAATTTTTAGAAGGCGCTCGCCGCCTCTTTGTTATGAGTGGACGCCCTATATAGAAATAAAGTCCGAGGGGTGGTATTATTAAGATAATAAGTCTAAATAAATAGCCTATTATGCGTATTGGAAAATAAAATTTACAGTACGGATTGGGACTAAAAATGAATTACTATGAATAATAAGATAAGAGGAGTCGCCTTATGTCTTGTAGCGGTGTTCTTAATGTTCGCCTCGGCGTTTGTTGTTAGAGAGTGGGGTAATCGCGTTTCGGTTGATTTAAATTTAGGGAAGGCGGCTGAAGATGGTGGAGAGATGCTTGTGGAGAGTGATAGCGAAGGGGAGGGAAGCTTCTGCCAAATGTATATGGACGGATTCAATACGGCCGTTCAAGAGGAGCGGGATTGGCAGAAAGCGGTCAATTTAGTTATCCAAGCCAAAAGCGAGGGCTGTAAGTGGGTTAAGACTTATGCCTACTATTTCTGTCGAATTATAGAAGTCGCTATCGTTGATAGCGCCGGAAATGGCGATACTGAATCTGTAAAAGCAGGTAAGGGCCTTTACGGTAGTCTAAATTGTAAATAACGGAGGATATGGAAGGATGGGTGTCCTAGGCTAAATTCTAACCAACGCTCCATATAGGGAGCGTTGGTGTTATAGTCACAATTTTTCTCAAGATTTAACCCTCTGTGGATTTCATTTCCCCCCATATTCTATATAGTGTGGTAAAATTAAATGGTGATGCAGTTGACTGCTATACTAACATCTCGAACGACTCAACCGGCCGGAACCGGCGGTTTTATCGATCCCACCCGAGTTGTCGGCAGTTTTAATATATCTCCGGGAATGAAAATATCTGATTTCGGCTGCGGGGCGGGGTATTTTACGAATCTAATGGCAGAAAAAACTGGACCCGACGGCAAAGTTTACGCCTTTGATATTCAGGAAAATGCCCTGGATAGCGTTCAGGCGAAGGCCAGGGCCGAAGGACTAAATAATATCCAAACAATCAGGGCGAATTTGGAAATAGCGGGAAGCTCCGGCTTGGTAGATGATTCTCAGGATATCATTCTTCTGGCCAATATATTATTTCAGTCAAATAAAAAAGCGGAGATTATAAGAGAAGGAAAAAGAATTCTTGCTAAAACTGGGCGTCTGATTATTATTGACTGGATGAAGGGAATTAATGGCCTGGGACCGCCGGACAATCTTCGCCTTAGTCCTGAAAAAATTCAAGAAATTGCCGTCAAAGAAGGGCTGAAATTTTCAAACTACCTGATTACGGGCCAGTTTCATTTCGGATTAATTTTTATCAAATGATAAACCTAGCCGCCCTACTAGGGTCTAAGAAACTCTTATATGTTTTTCTCGGAGCGATACTCTTTATTGTTTTTATAAGCATAATTTTAATTTTGGGGAATGTCGGTCAGGGAACACTGGACAAGGCAACCCTTGAGTTCTGGGGGGTTTTCGATACTAGGCAGAACTTTGCCGAAGTGGCATCGGGTTTTCAGCAAATTTTCCCTGGGATTAAAATCAACTATCGGCAGTTTTCGTTTGAGGATTACGAGAAAGCCCTGATCGATGCTTTGGCCGCCGGAACCGGGCCGGATATATTCATGGTCCACAATACTTGGTTGGCCAAACACAAGGACAAGATGGCCGCAATGCCGGAAAAATCAGGTGTTGTTGAGAATTATCAATTTATAACCCCCGCTGATTTTCAGGGGCAATTTGTCGACGTGGCTTATCGAGATTTAGTTCAGGATAGTAAAATTTATGCTTTGCCGCTGTACGTCGATACTCTGGCGATATTTTACAACAAGGACATGTTTAATACGGCCGGAATCACGAGACCTCCTAAAGATTGGGAAGAATTTAGCCAAGATGTAGGTCTCCTTACTAAATTTGATCAATCCGGCAATATTATTCAGTCTGGAGCGTCAATCGGAACAGCCCGGAATATAAACAGATCTTCCGATATTCTTGCCGCTTTAATGATCCAAAACGGAACCCAGATGACTAACCCGACTAATACCGTTGCCTCTTTTACCAGAACAGTCAATAATCAAAGAGTGGGCGAAAATGCATTGGAATATTATACAGATTTTGCCAATGCCTCTAAGGCGGTCTATGCCTGGAACGATCAACAGCACTACTCAGTCGACGCCTTTATAGAGGGAAAGGTGGCGATGATGTTTAACTATTCCCATCAGATTCCTATCGTAAGGGGCAGATTCGAGCGGCTTAATTTTGCGATTGCTCCTCTTCCGCAATTTTCAGATCTTGATTCAAAAAACTACGCTAACTACTGGGCGGTGGGGGTATCCGGTCAATCCAAGGTTCAGGATGCCTCTTGGAGATTTCTGTCCTACCTAACCTCTAAAGACGGGGCGATGACTTATCTTAAATCGGTGTCTCGGCCGTCGGCCAGGCGCGACATTATTGATGTTCAAAAAAATGATCCAAGTTTGGGCGTCTTTGCCACTCAGGCTTTATCCGCCAGATCTTGGTATCAGATCGACAATAATTCTATTGATCAAATATTAGCCGACATGATTGATAGCGTGAACTCAAAGAAAGAAACAGTCAGGGCAGCGCTACGGACGGCGGAATCAAAAATCACGACATTAATGACGAGAAGACCATGATAAAAATTTTCAATTTTAAATTTTCAATTTTCAATAAAAAGACAGCCGGCCTACTCCTCTCGTTGATTTTATTTGTCGGCTTGGTAAGTCAAGCTTCGGCTTGGACTATAGGAGAGGCGATTGTGCCCTGTACGAGCAATTGCACTAAATGCGAGCTTCTTCATTTGGGCGATAATATTATCGACTTTATAATGATCGGAGCGTCGCCAGTTTTGGCCACCCTATTTTTTATCTGGGCTGGAGTTTTAATGATGCTAGGTGGAGCCAATCCCGGTATGTTGAGCCAGGGAAAGAAGATATTCAAGGACACGTTTATCGGACTTCTTATCGTTATGATGTCCTGGTTGTTTACCAATATTCTGATCACGACTTTGCTTAAGCCGACAATCAGTGTGCCGGGTAGTAGTTTCAGTTTTAACTCTGCCGACTGGTGGAAGCTTACTTGCCAACAGATAGGCTGGCAATGATGTTTAATTATTAGTAAAATAACATTATGTATAAATATTTATTTATTCCAATTTTCGCCGGTCTTTTGGTCGTTTCTTCTTCGGTTCTTGCGGTAACAAAACCCTCTCCTGATGCCAATTTCGACTCACTTAGTTATAATTTCTACCTCTACTATGACAACGGCCAGATTTTTGCCGACCGCGATTATGCCGTTAAATACGATATCGTCAGCGCAAAATTCGTGGAGGCTTCTCCGGCTGCCAATGCCTACAAGCTTGAGATTTCAAACTTTAAGTCCGAAGTTATTAAGACTGTTTTATTTGATCCCAAACACGGCGATTTTAATTTTGTCCGAGGGAAAATCACGGTAAAAGCGCCCTATACGACCAGCGGTATGAGGGCCAGCTTCTACGATAACCAGAATCGGCAGTTAGTCACGATTTTTATAAATGAAACGGCTCTCTGTAACGACAATAACTCTTGCAATTCAGCCGGAGGCGAAAACGAAACCACCTGTCCTTCAGATTGCGGACCGGGCAAGACTCCTCGCCCGACCGTCGGGCCGACCCAGACTTTAGACGAGGGACCGGATATTCTAACTATTGTTTTATATGCGGTCGGCGGACTGGCAGTAGCAGTCGGAGCTTGGTTCGGATGGAGATGGTGGAAAAATAAAAAGGAAGAAAGCTTCTCACCTCCTCCGTCAACGGGCGGATCTCCGCCTCTTTCCGTCCCGCCTCTTCCGCCGTCTGCGGGTTTGTAAATGAAAAAGCCTGTATTAATCTGTTTATTGGCCCTAACCTCAGTTATTCTGGGCGGTTTTCTATATGTTTCGTCAATAGATGCCCAGATTACTCGTTGTGGTTTCGATTGTGATGCCCAGTCCATATCTCAAAATGTCCCGGCCACGATGGTTGCCGGACAGACATATCCAATTACAGTAACGATGAGAAATGTAGGATCGACTGATTGGACCTGCTGTTCAGGAGGTTCTCCTGCGGGTAATATAAATAACTCCGACGGATTTAAGCTGGGGGATCCCAGAGATTTTAATTCACCCTTTGCGCCCGATGTAAGGTTCGGAGTTCCTCAGACTACAGCTACTGGCCAGGATGCCGTTTTTAGTTTTAACATTACCGCCCCGGTCGCCCCCGGTTCATATACCGCCCAATGGAGGATGGTTAATGAATTTGACATATGGTTCGGAGAGGCTACCGGAGTTACTGCAGTTAATGTTGTGGCCGGTTCTACGCCGACACCAACTCCAATACAGACGCCATCCCCGTCCCCTTCGTCAGTCGATCCGACCGGTTGGATTGAGAGCGCCGATTGTTCGAATATAACCGGATGGGCATTTGATCAGGATAATACCTCAGCATCTATAAACGTAGAGCTTTATGACGGCCAACCAGGAAGCGGGGGATTACTGGTAGGAACCTTCCCTGCTAATATTCTCAGGCCAAGCATAAATACAACCTACGGCATAACCGGAAATCATGGATACGACACCACTACGCCTGTTTCTCTGAAAACCGGATCAAACCACAATATTTACATCTATGGAGTTAACGGCGGTACCTCAGGACAGAATACGTTGCTTAATGGTTCACCCGTAACTTTAAATTGTTCGGCCCCTCCTGTTCCTACGCCGACACCGCAGTCATCGGGTATTAGCGTCATTAATTCTAATATATGGTGGCCGGGAGCAGGTTTAGTGAAGATAGCCTTCGATACTGTTAACCAGGTATATCTTGCCGTGTCGGGAGATTCGGGTTGGTTTTTCGATAAAGACGGAGTTCCTATCGGTAATCCATTTAAGATTGCTCTTGAAAACATACCCAACACGGCTTGGCCGAATGTCGCCTTTGGAGGACCGGCCACCGACCCGACGTTTCTTGTTACTTATGTTGTCGGGGACCAGGTAACTAATCCAAAATATGGAAGGCTAGTCAGGTATCAGGCCGGCGGATCTCCTTTGATCGGTAATCGGAGTAAGATCGTAGATGTTAGGGATTCATGGTATACCTCGGAAAAGGCGGTATTAGTCTGGAGTGGTACAAAGTTTATTGTTAGTTCTCCTGTTAATCTGACGGCAGGGAGTATTGGCCAGCCGTACATTCACAGTTTTTCTATGACCGGTGTTGTTTCTGCCGGAGTTTCACTCGGAGACGGTGTTAATTTCGCAGTCCCTCGAGGCCTCGCTTGCGCCACTAATGGAATTTGCTTGTCAGTTGGCTATACGATTAATGGAGCATATGGCAGACGTTTCAATTCCAACACGATGACGCTCCTAGGAAGTTTATTCTATATTATTGATAATCAATCCGCCGGGAATATTCAGGATGCCGATGTCGTATATAATTCCAAAATAAATAAGTTTGTAACCACTTGGGCGCGAGGGGGAGCGGGTTGGGCTGATTTTCGTATTGTTAACTTGGATGGAAGTATGGGCCCGCTAGATCTTACTAAGAGTTTTGGACCGACTGCGGGGGATGTCAAGCTTGCATACAACAGCGGAACCGAGACGACGCTACTCCTCAGTAAACTTGACTCCAGTGCTAGTCTTTATGCCGTAGAACTTGGAGATAATGGTTATCCGATCGATCCTAATAAGAAAATCTTTTTGGGGGCGTGGGATGGAATAATTCCCGGCTATTATCCTGGCTTAGCCGCTGATCCGGTTAATGCCCGATGGCTTGCTATGTGGGCCTGGATAGCGGGAGGGGCCGGGTATAAGGGAGCGCTGATTAGTGGAAGCACAAGCAACCTTGTGCCAACTCCTCCAACGGTTTTTACCACCAAAGACTTAGGTGTTGGGACATTCCCGGACCCGGTGTTCTTTAATGGCAGAGTATGGGTGGCGGTTCAGCAAGGGCCTCCGGGTGATTATGGCAAGTTAAATTTATATAATTTTGCCACGAATTTAACCGATCAAAGAGTTACACAGATTCCATTTTCCGGCGTTGGCCGGGCCTTCCAACGACTCGGCGTATTTAATAATATTCTTTGGATGATTTTTAGAGATGGGGAAAATTCCGCCTGCGCGGTCGATCCAACGACGTGTATTCCAGAGCGCATCAAGCTTTGGCGTAGTGATACTGGGGCGATTGAGGATTTGGGACTAGTAGTAGGCAGCGGGAATCGTCCGGTGGCGATCGGTAACGGTTACATTGCCTGGCAGAACAAACAAGACGGCTTCTTAAAAGTATTCCGTCGGCCAATTGGCGGCGGCACCCCCGTTGTGTTGAGAAGTGGTCTTCCAACAGGAATCACTAGAATACTTCCTAGTGGCAATGTTGTAATGTATGACACAGATTTAACAGCTGTGCCCTGGGGAGTATCAGCCTCATTTGCTGGTCCGCTGACAGTGGCAACAGACGCTTATAACTTACCCCCAACCATAATTCCAGGAAATGATAATGGCATTGTTGGTAGATTTAACAACGATCCCGCCACGCAATTTAATATTTGGGCGACCGAAAGAGCTCATGATCCTCGCGCGGCAACTGACAGTCAAGGGTATTATGTCGTGGCAACTTGGAATCCGACAGTCAGAATAGCTGTTTTTACTTCATTAGGCCAAACGGTAGACCAGATTATTTGCGATCCTTTACCAACCGATACCGAGGCTTTGTTAGAATGCAGTTTTAATAATTTACTCTACGGAACGCCGCAGACGTTCGCGCCGGGTCAAGATCCGTCAAACCCGCTGGAGCTGCCCGCGGCCGGAACTTGGGGTTTTGATAGCGCTTATTCATCCAGTAACGATCGGGTGCTGGTAGTTTCGACCGCTGTCCTTGATCCGATTAAAGACCTGCGCGGAATAGTTGGGTTTATAATCAATCCGGATACGATGGCTGTCGAAATCGGTCCGATGACGATCATTGGTCAAGGGGCCCAAGCGCCAATGGTTGCGTATTCTCCAGACCAAGATCGATTCTTGGTCGCTTGGGAAGATTCGAGAAGTGGCGACAAATTTAACCGTTATGTGTACGCGAGGTTCGTTGGAGTAGATGGGACGTTGCAGGGAACTGATTTTGAAATCAGAAAACAAAATACTTTTTTGATGGATTTGGACTATGACGAAAGAAACAAAAAGTTCGTTTTCATGCTTTCCTCGGGCGGAGAAAATTTCATCAAAACCGTGGACGCGAACGGAACAGTCAGCCAGGACATCAAAGTTCCCCAGTTGATTTCTTCGGAATATGAAGGCCAGCCAACGCTGGCGGTAAATTCCAACCTTAATCAATATATGGTTTCGATGGTCGGGTGTATTAATAATAATGACCCGACTTTGGAGGATTGCAAGGTTGGGGTTTATCGGTATGATGTAGCTACGAATTCTTGGCTTGGTGATCCGATAATTTTAAGCCAGCCAAATCTTGGCCAGAATCGTTTTGGCCGCGCGGAGATTGTTTATAGCCCGATAGATTCACGGGCTTTGGTAGTTTGGCAAGAGAATGCTCCGGCTAATCGGGCTGGCCAATGGGGGAGAGTAATTTATGATAATGACACGATCGGTCCTGAACAGGCGATTTTGAATACAAATATTTTTCCTTACTCGAGCGGATACGGCGGCCCGCATCTCAACTATAACCCCTGGACTAACACGATATTTAACAGTACTGAGGACAGTGATGGAGGATCCATTCTGATGGAGATGACAACTGATGGATCTATGCTGAATATCCGCCAGGCGATTGCCCCGCCGGATTCATCCGTTCAACCTTATGGAACTTTCTATCCAAATAATGTCGTAACGCCTCAAGGTGCCCTGGCTTTAGGCACCCAAGGTTACGCGGCCGTCGTATTAACGTCAACCTCCAGCATATTTGAAGATCGGAGCATTAGCCCAACAAGTTCCCAGCCGGGCACTGTAAGTCCCACAACCCCCGATACGACAAGTCTTCCGCGATTAATTAACCAAATTTACATTTGGTCGTTGGGAATTGGTGCTCTGTTGGCATTATTGATGGTTATTTTTGGCGGATATATGTATATGACTGCCGCCGGCAACGCCGAGCAAGCAAGTAAAGGGGTGGAAATCCTTTGGGGCGCGATAATCGGTCTGGCTTTATTGTTTAGTTCTTATCTGATTTTGCGGACAATTAATCCGGATCTAGTTAACTTTAGCATTCGTTCGGTTGAGAATTTAGGGCGGTAAGCTTAGAAAGTGATTCGATAGAGTAGATTATCGTCTAATAAAAATAGATTCCTTTGTGCTTCGTCAACAAAAAGGTCGAGCGGGGTTTGCGTGGTGGGAAAAGCAATTTGGTTAATTAAATTGCCAGCTTTGCTTATAATGACCACGCGTTTTTTATTTGGTTCCAGAATATAGAGACTGCTGCCGATAAAGATTCGGGTGGCATTGGTAATTGGCTCGCTCATGAAAGGAAGGGGGAAGGCTTGAAAATTGATACCGCTGGCCTTAACGATTTTGTCAGGCTGTAAAAAATAAACGTCACGGTTGGTATCGATGGCAAAATCACGAGTCGTCGCATCTAATCCGTTTTTAGATAATTGGGTTGTAAATTTTCCTTTCGAAGCAACGACCCGCAGCAACTGTTGATTTTTTTTATCCAATGCATAAAGAATATTGTTATAGGTTTTCATCCGGATAATTTCCGAGCCACCCAAAGAAAGCATTAGTTCAAATTGTTTAAGCGCTTCGTTGATTCGATAAATTTTATCATTCAATGATACGGCCACCCCGACACTCTGCCAGTAGCTGATTGAGGTAATCGGTTGATCCAGGCTGTTTAAGAGAAAATAATCATTATTGGTTCCGTCGAAGTTTGTGAGGGAATTCGAATCGGTCCCGGAAAGCAAGAACCCTGAAGGATTTTTAGCCAGGTAAACCGGATGCCGTTTAAATTCAGCATAAAGACTCGGGTTATCAACAACGCTAGTTTTGTTAACCTGGTTGTGGAGTTGTTCAAACTTGGCGCTAAATTCAGAAGCACGATTAGGCGCTAATTCTAAAAGTTGTTTATAATCATCCTCGGCCTTGATTAAAAATTTAAAAGCCTGCTCCTCGTCTTTATAAATTAAGGCGGATTGGGCGGAAGCGATATCATCAGAAAGAATCTCGACTTGCGCTTCGATTCGCTCTGCAACTCGTTGGCTGCGAAGTTTAAAGCCGTAAAGACTTAAATTAATTAAAAATAGAATCAGGAAAATAGAAAAACTAATAAAGAAAAATTTACCCGCCGTGCTGAGTTTATTGAAGAAGTTTAAAGGGATATTGGGTTTGTTGAATTTGGGAATTTGTGGTAAACGAAAATTAAATTTGGGCAATCTGATCCTTGAAAAAATTTCAAAAAACTTCATGGGAGTTTGCGCAACAGGCTCCAATTCTTCTGGTGAAGGCAAATATGACGAAGACGGTATTGTTTCAAGCGGCGCAAATTCTCGTTTTTTGCCAAAGTACAAAAAGAAGGTAGCGAAAGCCTGATCTGCTCCCGCAGCATCCTGTAAGATTTTCGAAATTTTTTGACAAACCTCTGAGGGAGGGAACTGATTTAGAATTTTCCCGAACAATTCCAATGAAATATAGTTAAAAATATTTGAAGTAGTTAAAATTATACTATCGTCTCCAAGGATTTTTCCTTGGGTGAAATTTTGGAACATTTTGATTGGATGAATTCCCAGTTTTTCCAGGCCCAATATTTCTAACAATTCTGATTTTCTTTTTAGCCAAGCGCTGGTTGGTCCGCTGTTGGCAACAAAAATATTTTCCCCGGATTTTAGCGCTATTAAACAAGAGAATTTTCCCACCCAAGATTTCCGCCCCTCATGGGCTAAATCAGCCAAGTTTTGATTAATCTGGCTTAACGCTGCTTCAAATAAATTTTCAGCAGATAAACGTTTTTGGCTGCGAAAGGAAACCAAAATGATTTCCGTGATGCGCTTTAAATCAGCCTCATCGGTTTTTTTCTTCAATTCCCGCAGTTCAGCTAAAACGAACAGATGATGAGCGCCTGTTAGATCCTCATCATAAAGAATTAAGGAAGTTTTCCTCGCCTCGGGGTGCAAGAGATAGATTTGATCAATTTGTGTTTCTAGTTTCGCCATAAACTCTAACATAGTATAACATAAAAGAATTTATGCTATAATTAGCCCATGCTCGCCCAATTACTATCCTCGAAACCAAAGACGAATTTGATTAATTTATTTTTGGCCCACCCAACCCGGAGCTTTTCAGCTACTGAACTTCGTGTCTCTTCTGGTTGCAGCGGCAAATTACTTAAACTGACTTTAAGGGAATTGGTGAGGATGGAATTTCTTTCCGTAACTGAAAAGAAAAAAATTCGATACTACCAGATGAATAGGCATTTTGCTCTTTATCCCGAATTGATTAATTTGCTAAGAAAAGTGAAACGTGTGCCGCAAGACCTGTTGGTGAAAACGTTAAGTCGAATCGGTAATTGTAAACTAGTCGCGCTGACCGGAGTATTTGTTGGCAAGCCTCGAATTGAAACTGACATTCTTTTTGTCGGGAAAATTACTCCACCTAAATTGATTCGAGCGCTAAAGATGGCTGAGAAATTTGCCGAACATGAGATCGGTTATACAATTTTGACTTCGCAGGAGTTTGAATACCGTACCATGATGAATGATCGATTTGTTAAAAACATTATGGACAATAATCCCGTTTTTGCGATTGATCACACTAAATCCAAGGCTCATCCAAAATAAACTATATGGACCAAATTTTTTCAATCTATAATCAATTTTTAAGTTATTTTCCATCCAATCTGCATGGGATTGTTTCTTTAGCCTTAGCAGTTTTGCTAGTCATAGGAATTGTTAAGGTAATTAAGCGCGAATTTATTTATTTAATATTACTGATCGTTTTGTTGCCGGCCTCGGTTCCAATCCTAAAAAATATTTGGGATAGTTTGGTAAATATATTTAAGTTTTTATTGACGAAGCGGTAGGAATCAAATATAATGTTAAATAGTTATTAAGATCCAAAAAGGCAGATGGATCAGAAAGTCAAATATTATTATGATGGATGACCCAAAGATGCCCAGCCAGACTCCCGCGGATGACACAGCAAGCAAAGATGAAGGCATGGGGGATGATGGTGATGAAAAGACGGACGAAAAAACTGACTTATAATCAGGTAGTACAAGTTTGATCTGCTTTTGCAGATTACAACATAAAGTTGCAATCAAACTTGACTACCTGACAAGTAAAAAATTGCTGACTTGTCCAGTAGTGAAATTCGATAATATTTCAGCCGAGAGACTATCGAATTTCTACCACTGGATTTGGGGCAGTTTTTTGTTTGGAAACTCAAGTGTGGACAGCCTTTGATATTAATTGACTAAAAAGGGTAAATAACGTCTATTTTGGCCCAATAATGGGCTTATTTTATTCAAGTTTGCTGGTTTTGACTGGTGGATTATAGTGGAATATAATTGAATAGAAGTGGTGAATTGTGGATAAGAGTGGGGAAAAGTGGATAAATAGCTAATTTATTATATTCGGTACAGTTACAAAATTACCGGCTGTCATCCCGCCTCGTGGGAACTTCGGCGGGATGCAGCCTGCGTTCTCGACCCGTTGGGCGGGTCTGCGAAGGCTAATTTTGCAACCGCACCTCATAGTAAATTAGCTGCTAGAAAGGAAAAGAAAAAAAGCGGTGTTTATCGGCGAATATACAATCAGCATGGATGTGAAGGGTCGAATCGCGGTTCCTTCCAAGTTTCGAATCAAGCTTAATTCAGAAGCCGTGATTACTCGTGGTCTTGATAAGAGTTTGTTTATTTATCCTAAAAGTGAATGGGAGATTCTGGCGGCGAAATTAGCGAATCTGCCGTTGTCGAAAGCCAACTCCCGAGCATTTGCTAGATTGATGTTGGCCGGAGCCTATGATTTGGAGATTGATCGGCAGGGGCGAATTATTATTCCCGAATATTTAAGAAAGTTTGCGGCCCTTTCAAAAAAAGTGGTGGCGGCCGGATTGTATAATAGAATTGAGATTTGGGATGAAGCTGCCTGGCTAGCCTACAAAGCCAGCACGGAAAGAGACAGTGGCAGTATTGCCGAAGCGTTGGGGGAGTTGGGAGTATAATGCATGTTCCAGTTCTTTTAACAGAAACACTGCAGTATTTGAATGCAACAAAAGGACAAAAATTTATTGACTGCACGATTGGCAGTGGCGGACACTCGATAGCAATCATCAAAGAAAATCCATCCGCGCAAATATTAGGGATTGATTGGGACCAGGTTTCTTTGGGAAAATTACAGTTAGAATTTGCCCAAAAGAATCTGGACCGAAGTATCCATTTGGTCTGGGGAAACTATCAAGATCTTGATAAAATAGCCCATGCAAATAATTTTGATTCAGTGGATGGAATTTTACTCGACCTGGGGTTTTCTTCTTCCCAAATAGATGACGCGGCCAGGGGATTTTCTTTTCAAACAAACGGACCCCTTGATATGCGGTATTCGGAGCAAAACCCGCTGCGGGCAGCCGATATCGTGAATCGGTATAAGTTAAAAGATTTAGAAAAGATTTTTTCGCAGTACGGCGAAGAAAAATTTTTTCGCAAAGTTGCTTTCGCAATAGTTCGAGCCAGAACAACCCCCATTGATAACTCTATTCAATTGGCAGAGATTATTAAGAATGCCTTGCCTCCTTTTGTACGATTTAAAGCCAATGATACCCTCCGCAGAGTTTTTCAAGCTTTGCGAATCGAAGTCAATCATGAACTGGAGAATTTAAAAGTTGTTTTGCCAAAAGCATTGCAATTACTAAAAAGTGGCGGCCGGTTGGTAGTAATTTCTTTTCACTCACTTGAGGACCGGATGGTTAAAGAATTTTTTAACCACGAAGCGAAAGATTGTGTTTGTCCCCCGGAATTTCCAACTTGTATCTGTGACAAAGCGTCGAAAGTTAGAATATTGACCAGAAAGGTTGTAGTTCCGCTCCCTCAAGAAGTTGAGGAAAACCCGCGAAGCGCATCAGCGAAATTAAGAGCAATTGAAAAAATATAAACTAAAATAAAGGCGGCAGAATGTCAGGTAGTGAAAATTTGATGTCAGTTCGCAAAAGCGAACTGACAGGAAAATTAAATAAAAATTTTCATCAGCGAATATTTGATAATGCTGCCGATTTTACTAAAACCTCAATCATTAATCAAATTTCTACTACCTGAAATGCGAGATTTAACGCTAGCGATCCCGCAAGGATTTAGCAAAAGAAAAACACATACAAACGCATCAATTGGTTGGATTAATTTAACATTAATCTTTTCAATCATTGTTTTGACTTTTATATATTTGTTTATGGTAAACAATCTGAGCACAAAAGGATATGCGATTAAGGAATTAGAAAAAAGTCTTCACCAACTTGAATCAGAACAAAAACGTCTGCAAGTACAAACTTCGGATCTCCAGTCGATTGATCGGCTTCAACTCGAAGCTCAAAAATTAAATTTCGTCCCAGCCACCAATGTAACCTATTTGAAAGATTCTGATTACGCCTTAAAATAAACCATGAATCGCTTAAGTTCTCTGACTAGTAACGGCAAGAATACAAATTCTTATAATCTAAGAATTTTTTTGTTATTATCAGCAATCTTGATTTTTTTAGGCTTAATTGGATTAAGACTATTTATTTTACAAGTATTAAATCACAGTTATTACGAGGCCTTATCTGACAATCAGCATGGGTCAGAAACTACGCTTCTTGCCAAAAGAGGCGAGATTTACCTAACCGAGGCGAAATCAGATTCGGCAGTCCTGGTTGCCACGAACATCACCAAAAATTTAGTATATGCCAATCAAAAAGTTATAACTGATCCAGACAACACGGCTGCTAGATTGGCGCCCCTGCTTGAGATGAGCAAGTTTGATGTGGCCTTAAAATTAAGCGGGGACTCAAGTTACACAATCTTAAAAAAACAATTATCCGATGAAATTTCCGCGCAGATTTTGGCCTTAAAAATTCCTGGGATTTATCTGGAACCGGAAGAGATCCGATTTTACCCGCAGAAATCTTTGGCCAGTCAGGTCATAGGTTTTTTGGGTTTTCAGGGCGATCAGCGGCTCGGTCAATATGGGATAGAAGGAAAGTTTGAAAAACAGCTAGCAGGGAGTAGTGGCATTCAGGGAATCGAGAAAGACGCGGCCGGCAGGTGGATCACCTTCGTTGATCGCTTGTTCGTGCCATCGCAGGACGGTGACGATATATACTTAACTCTTGATCCGGCTATTCAATTTAACGCGCAGGAGGCATTGAAAAAATCAGTAGAAACCCACCAGGCGGATTCAGGCAGCGTAGTCGTAATCAATCCCAAAACCGGCGCGATTTTGGCCATGGCAAGTTTTCCGGATTTTGATCCAAATAGTTATAACAAGGTTGATGATATCTCGGTTTACAGCAACTTGACTCTTAGTTTGGATTATGAACCGGGGTCTGTCTTTAAACCGATTACAATGGCCGCTGCGCTTAATGAAGGCAAGGTTACTCCGGAAACTACTTACGAAGACTTGGGAGTTGTACAAGTAGACGATAAACAAATTAAAAATTCGGACGGAGAAGCTCATGGCACTCAAAATATGACGCAGGTTTTAGAGCAATCGCTAAACACCGGAGCAATATTTGCCGAACAGCAGGTCGGTAATAAAACATTTAAAGAATATGTCAAAAAATTTGGTTTTGGTAAATCTGTGGAAATGGCGCTACCAGGACAGGTCGCGGGAAACTTGGATAATTTAAATAAAAGAGGGGATGTATTTTTCGCCACTGCTGCGTTCGGTCAAGGGATCACTGTCACCCCAATCCAGTTAATTCAAGCGTTTACGGCAATTGCCAACGGCGGCAAAATGGTTAAGCCGTATATTATCAATAAAATTGTGCATCCAGACCAGACCGAAGAAATTACTGACAAAGCTAAGGAGACCCAAGTCATTGATTCTAAAACTGCCGCGACCTTGTCAGCCATGTTGGTAAATGTGGTTGAAAACGGACACGGTAAACGTGCGGCTGTTGGTGGTTACTACCTGGCCGGTAAAACCGGCACCGCTCAAGTTGCTTATAAAGACCGGGTAGGATATGATCCTAATCGAAACATCGGAACCTTTATCGGGTTTGGACCTGTGGATAACCCCCAGTTTCTCATGTTGGTTCGGATTGATAATCCCAAGGATGTAAAATTCGCCGAATCAACCGCCGCCCCGACTTTTGGTCAGATTGCCGAGTTTATATTAAACTATCTGCAAATTCCCCCCTCAAGATAATGAGAAAATTTCTACAAAAAATACTTGCCCTCACAGCTTCATTATTTCTTTGGCGATACAAGCCAAAGGTTATTGCAATTACCGGCAGCGTTGGTAAGACTTCTGCCAAAGAAGCAATCGCCAAGGTTTTACAAACCAAATTTAAGGTTCGAGCCAGTCCTGGTAATTATAATAACGAATTTGGCGTGCCGCTAACTGTTATCGGTGAAATTTCTGCGGGTCGAAGTGTTTTTGGTTGGTTTTTGATTTTTTTAAAAGCATTGATAAAATTTGTAGGCGGTGGTTACCCGCAAGTTTTAATTTTGGAATTAGGCGCTGATCGACCAGGGGATATCGGATACCTGGTTTCTTTGCTTGGCAAAATTGATGCAGCAGTGATTACAGATATCGGTATTTCGCACTTGCAGTTTTTTTCCGATCAGTCTGAGTTGGCCAAAGAAAAAATCGCCTTGATAAAAAAATTAAAACCTGAAAGTAAGGCTATCCTAAATTTTGACAGCCCAAAAGTTTATGAAGGCCGGTTGGCAACCAAGGCAGAAGTAGTCGGGTTTGGTTTTGATCAATTAGCTGCGGTGCAAGTTTCTGATTTTCAACTTTTGCTGGTGGACAATACCTGGGGAGCTAACTTCAAGGTTCACTACAGGGGAACTGTGGTGCCGTTTTTCATTCCTAACGGTTTGGGCAAGCCGGTGGTTTATGCCGCCTTGGCTGCCGCAGCAGTCGGCCTTAGTTTTGATATTAACCTGGTCAACGTATCAGAAGTTCTCAAAACCTTTGAACCTCCGGCGGGACGACTGCGTTTGATTGCGGGTATCAAAAACACCTTAATTTTAGATGATACTTACAACGCGGCTCCCGCTTCCACTAACGCGGCCTTAGAAGTATTAAATCTAATTACTAGCGGGCGAAGAATTGTTGCTTTAGGATCCATGACTGAACTTGGGGGCAAAACTGAAGCTGGACACAGGGAAGTGGCAGCAAGAATCGGTGAAATTCAACCGGCAGTAATTTTTTTGGTTGGGGAAGAAACGAAGTATATCAGGGATGAATTGAATAAACGCAAATTTGGCGGAAACATGTTTTGGTATGCCACTTCTGATGAGGCAAGACTGCCGATTCAAAACACGATATCAGAAAGGGATACGATTTTAGTAAAAGGTTCCCAAGCAGTCAGAATGGAAAAAATCGTGAAAGAAATTATGGCCGAGCCCATGCGGGCAGATGAATTGTTAGTTCGGCAATCTGAAAAATGGCTTGATCAGCCATGAAAAATTTGAGGTAACAACAGCTTCCTTTTTTCGATCAATTTAAGAGGAGGGAAGAAAGTCCCGCTATAGCGGGATCCCGCCGACAATTAATCATTATTAACTACGGTGGCGGGAGACGACATAATTATGAAAAAACTCATAGGTTCGATGGCACTTGTAGCTTTGGTATTGGCTGCAAGTCCAGCATTAGCGCATGAATCAGAGGAGGGCAGTATCCGTGCAGAATTTAGATCGTTTTTTGGGTTACGTTTAGGGGAAAACAAGTTTCATCTAAACGGGACAGTGGTTGGGACTACTGCTTCCAGCATCGTGGTTGATGTCAAAGCAGGCAGCCATGTTAGAGATTGGATTGGGGAACAGGCAACCATCAATGTAAACGCTGACACCAAAATCTATGGGAAAGAAAAAGCGGAATTAACTTTGGCAGATGTTAAAGTTGGCGATCGGATAAAAATCGCAGGCACGATTGATGGATCGATCTTGATTGCCTTAAGGATTGTGGATCATGGATTGCCTATGAAGGCATTTGGGGAAGTAACGGCCAAAAGCGATACTTCACTGACGCTTCAGAACAACTTAACTGGTGTTAGCCAGACGGTTGTACTGAATGAAGACACGGATGTTGTGATTAATGGAGAAGAAAAGACCACTGCTGATATCCAAGTTGGAGACAGCGGTTGGGTGAAGTTTAAGAACTTCGCAGGGAGCCTAATTGCTCGGATTGTAGTCCTTTTCCGCTAAGTTTGAGATTCAAAAATCCCGCCATAGAAATTTTGGCGGGATTTTTGTATAATTAACTAAGCTTTAAATATATGGCCCTATCGTCTAACGGTTAGGACGCACGGTTCTCATCCGTGTAATCAGGGTTCGATTCCCTGTGGGGCTGCCAATAAAAAATTCTATCTTCGGATAGTGTTTTTTGTTGGGGAAAAGAATATAATTAGGTCATGAGAAAAACAGCAAAAAAACCGAAATATATTTTCTATATTTTGAAATGTGGGGACAAGTCGCTTTATTGCGGGATTGCGAAGGATGCTAGGAAACGCGAAAGTCAGCACAATCTAGGCAAAGGATCGACATACGTGCGAAGCCGGAGCGGAGGTAAAATTATTTATACTGAAAATTTTAAAAACAAAAGTTTGGCCCTTAGGCGCGAGGCTGCAGTGAAAAAATGGCCGCGATTAAAAAAACTTGAATTGATCAAAAAAAGAAGACCTCCCCGTATAATTACGTAGTTAATTACGTAATTATTTGAAACAGGGTATAATTACTTTATGGAGCCAAGTCAACACCCTGAAACCAACCTTCAATTTCCTAAGGGTTTTTTAATTGGGGCGGCTGCCAGCGCGCACCAAGTGGAAGGCAACAACGCTAATTCAGATTGGTGGCATTTCGAACAGATGGGCAAACTGCCAAAGTCAGGGTTGGCTTGCGACCACTATAACCGGTTTGATGATGATTTTGGCATTGCCCAACAGATTGGGTTGAACGCCATGCGTATCTCGATTGAATGGGCGAGGATTGAACCAGAAGAAGGGAAGTGGTCAGCGGCGGCAATCGAGCATTATAAAAAAGTTTTACGTTCCATGAAAGATCACGGACTGACCCGCATGGTCACACTCTGGCACTGGACGCTGCCCAAGTGGCTGGCTGACAAGGGCGGATTTGAGACCAACGAGGGGGTGGAAGCGTTTGCGCGTTATGCCTGGTTTGTTGCCCAGAATTTAGGAAAAGAAGTGGACTTTTGGGTGACACTGAATGAACCGGAAATTTATACTTTATTGGGTTATAAGCAGGCAATTCATCCGCCTTTTATCCGGAGCAATTATTTAACCTACCGGGTGATGCGGAATTTAATTTGGGCTCACCGCGCGGCGTTTAAGGCCATCAAAACAGTATTGGGCGATGTGCCGGTTGGGATTGCCAAAAACAGCGCCTGCTATCAACCCTTTCGCAAAAACAATTTTTTAGATAGCTTCATTATTTTCGTCTTTCGATACTTGGATTTTTATTTGTTGAATAGGATTCATAAACAATTGGATTTTATAGGTTTAAACTATTATTTTTTGAGAAAAATAAAATTCGATTGGCGACATCTATATCTAGAGATGAAACCAAATGATCCTCTGAATTTTTCGGATATGGGTTGGTATTTGTTTCCGGAAGGGATTTATCGAGTCTTGTTAAACTTGAAAAAATTTCACAAACCAATTTACGTTACAGAAAATGGTTTAGCAGACGCCCGAGATGATCGCCGCCCGAAATTTCTCCAAGACACGTTATTTTGGATAAATAGGGCGATTGAAAAAAAAGTTGATGTTAGGGGATATTTTTACTGGTCTTTGACTGATAACTATGAATGGCATGACGGCTTCGGACCAAAGTTCGGGTTGGTGGCAATAGATTATCAAAATTTGAAGCGAACGGTTCGCCCGTCGGCTAAAATTTTTAAGCAAATATTTTCTGTATGAGTTGGATTTACTTTGCAATTTCTGCCTATTTGCTACTAGCGATTAGTGGCGTTGTGGATAAATTTTTGGTCAGCAAAGTCGTGAGGCACCCGGTGGCTTACGCTTTTTATATTGGCATCACCGGCCCATTTTCGTTATTGCTCGCGCCGTTTGGCCTCAAACTGATCAGTTTGCCGGATTTTTTTATTGCCGTGGTTGCTGGCGTTTGCATCGTGCTAGGGCTATTTTATTATTTCAAGGCCGTGCAACTGACGACGGTGTCGCGAGTGTTGCCGATTCAGGGCGGGTTAGTGCCATTATTTACTTTAGTTTTTGCATTTTTTTTACTCGGCGAACGATTGTCTATTGACCAATACCTGGCTTTCATTTTTTTGGTCAGCGGCGCGGCGCTAATCTCTTTCCGAAAGGAAGCGGGTGGTTGGCATCCAAAAGGTCTTGGCTTTGCGATTTTATCCTCAGGCTTGTTCGCGCTGGCTGCTACTTTGAGCAAATATATTTTTGAAATCAGCAATTATGTTTCGGGGATGGTTTGGACGCGGATGGGATTTATTTTGGTGGCGCTTGCCTTGTTGGCATCGAAAAAAAATCGCCAATATATTTTCAGCGCCCCGAAAGAGGCGAAGGCCAAAAATATTTTTATCTACTATACGGCTCGGTTTTCTGGATCCGTGGCTGGATTTTTGCAAAATTACGCTGTGGCTTTGGGTAGCGTGACCATCGTCAGTGCGATGCAGGGGACGCAATTTATCTTCGTTCTGCTTTTGGCTACCTTTCTTTCTTTATATTTTCCTAAAATTCTGAAAGAGAAAATTTCCGCGACTATCTTGGTGCAAAAGATTTCAGCGATTGTTTTAATTAGTATCGGCTTAGCTTTGCTTACTTTATGAAAGTTCACCGCGCTTGGAAAATTTTATTTTTTTCACTACTGGTTATTGTTTTAATTTTGGGATATTTCGCCAACCAGTTTACGCCATCACCGCAGCCGGCGTTTGGGATAAGTTTTTCGGCTCCCTATGCCGAGTATTTAGGTTTTGATCCCATGAACGTTTATCTGGATATTTTAAATGATTTGCAACCCAAAAAAATCAGATTGATGGCGTATTGGGAGATGATTGAACCGACACCTAGGTTATTTACGTTTGATTTTCTGGATAAAATGCTGGTAGAGGCTCAACAGCGCCAGGTCGAGATAATCCTAGTGGTCGGAGAAAAGCAGCCGCGCTGGCCGGAATGCCATCGCCCGGGTTGGGTGAACGATCTTTCGGTCAGTCAACGAGAGGAAGCTGAGCTTTCGATGATTCGGCAGGCAGTCGAGCATTTTAAACCTTTTACTGCAATTAAAATTTGGCAAATTGGGAATGAACCGTTTTTTGCTTTTGGTTTGGACTGTCAAAAAACCAATAAACAGCAAGCCCAAGCCCAGATCGCATTGGTGAAAGGTTTAGACGATCGCCCGGTGATGGTGACGGACAGTGGGGAAAAAGGGTTGTGGATTCCCACAGCGCGATTGGGAGCGGACATTTTTGGTTCAACTATGTATCGGGTGGTGAATGACCACCGGTTTGGTTATGTGAAATATCCGATTCCGCCCGTGTATTTTCGGATTAAGGCCGGAATTTTGAAAGTAGTTGCCAAGCAGGATCGGATTATCGGGGTAGAATTGCAGGCGGAACCTTGGTTTAGTCAAGATCTTTTCCAAACCGATCTTTCGACCCAATTAGCATTGATGAATCCTAAGATCTTTGCTCAAAACATTGATTATGCCCGCCGGGTGGGGTTTGAGGAAAATTACCTATGGGGAGCGGAATGGTGGTATTGGCTGGCAAAAAAGCAAAGAGACTTCGGCATGTGGGCGACAGCGAAGGAATTGCTAAGAAAATAGCGCTCGGGGCAGGTTTTTGGTAATGTAAAAATCCTCAATTTTAAGCGGACTTCAAAGTGGATTTTTACTCGCGCGCCGATTTCTGAGGAAATCGGACGAGCGTACCAAAAACCTGCCCCTCGCCTATTTTCTTAATAAAGAAGAGGAAAAGAAGAAAAAAGGAAAAAAGGCTTGACCCAGTAATACAACATCGATGCTTTTGCCTCTAAATGGTTTAAATATTAAAAATTGATAATAGATTATTTAAGAATCAATAAATAACCCTTGTTTATAGGCAAAAGCAGAAAAACCATTTATCGATGTTGATATACTGGGTTGACTGTAACCTTGGTTGAGGTGTATCGTTAATGTGTAAGTGTCGAACTTTCAAGAAATTAAAATTGAAATTAATTACGAAATAAAGGACCAACTATGTCAATAAATTTGCTTTTACTCTATGAAATAAAAGATCGGGCGTCGAAAGTTAGAACAAAAACAGCCTTTCGTGAGTTCGAAAGGTGGGTGAAAAATTTGCTGCAGACCTATCATGACGCCGCAGTTGAGCAAGTGGCCAAAATTTGCTTATTTAGTTTAAGAGAACGGTTTAGCTATTAAGATAGTAATTAGTAATCAGTAAAGAGTAATTAGAAACCGCCTGAAAGGGCGGTCTCTTCGTTTTTGTGAGTTAAACAATTCTGCTCGTACGAGCAAAAATGTTATAATGGTTTATTATTGGCCGTTGGCGTTTTGAGCTGCGCCTGGTAATTCGATACTTTTCGTGAGTTCCTCAAAGTCGGGTAAATCCTTCATGTCTTTGATGCCTAGATGCTGCATGAATTCGAGCGTGGTTTTATATAACTGCATGCGGCGGTCGGACGGCGATTGGATTTTTTCGATCAATCCGCGGATGAGCAGATGCCTCAATGTGTATTGAGAATTCACGCCGCGGATATTTTCGATCTCGGCTTTCGAAATGGGCTGTTTATATAAAATGATCGCCAAGGTTTCCAGCGCGGCATCAGTCAGTTTTTCCCGTAATTCCAGCGATAAGAATTTTTTGACCACCGAACTGTGGTCAGGATTAGAAGATAACTGCAATTTGTTGTTATGGGCAAGCAAAATAATGCCCGAGGATTGATTTTCTGAAACCAATTCCGCCACTGCCTGTTTGAGCTCTTCTTCGGATACTTCCAAAACGCCAACTAGCTCTTTGATGGTGACTGGTTTAGAAGCAACGAACAAGATCGAAAGAATTTGGGATTTAAGTTTTTGTGAGTCCATATAGAGTAGCCACTTCGACCCCGAGCGAAGTCGAGGGGAGAAGTCTCGGTGTTTAAATTTCGAGATCTCTCCCCCGGATCAAGTCCGGGGTCGAGATGGGCTAAATTGCATTAGTTTTCTTAATCATTATATCAGCAAAGTGCTCTGATTGTTCCAAGCTGATGATTCGTTGCTTGACCAATTCTAGTAAGGCTAAGAAGGTAACGATAATCTCGGTTTTGCTTTTGGCGTCTTTGATCAGAGAAGACAGAGAGGTTTCTATTTTTTCAGTAATTAGTTTTTGGATCTGACTAATCTTGTCGGATATCGAAACAACTTCTTTTAAGAATTCTTGTGGCAGGCGAATAATATTTTTCAATTCAGTCGCCAACTGCCTTAAGCTTGCGGCAAGCGAAATGATTGTAATGTCTGGATCAGGTAAAAAAGTGACCCGATCAGAAAAATCCACTTCATGGGCCCAGGATTGGCGGCGCTTCAAGTCAAGCTTTCCTAAAAATTTTCCGATGGTTTTGAATTTCTTGTAAGTTAAAAGTTGGGCGGTCAGATCAAACGCTGCCTCTTCGTCTTCTGTTCCCAAATCCAGATTGGGCAGCAGTGATTTGGATTTGATAACCAGTAGTTTGGCAGCGATAACCAAAAAATCCGCCAAATTGATCGGATTTTTTTCTTGCAACCCTCTGATGTAATTTAAAAATTGTTCTGTGACTTTGGCCAATGCCAGAGTCGAGACGTCGAGTTTTTGCTCTTCGATTAATTGGAGGAGTAAATCAAGTGGCCCTTCGAATTGTTCGGTTTTGATTTGCATAATGACTTTCTAGACCATCGCGAGCGAGCAAAGCGAGCGTGGCGATCTTAATTAAGATTGCTTCGCCCGCCCGATCCGACGATCAGTCGGGCGGGTCGTCCCGCCAAAGTGGTTCTTGAGTAAACTCTCGGCCTCCTCGCAATGGTTAAGTTTTCTTAACAGCAAAGCTTCCCTGGGTTGGATTTTCAAGTTTTAAATAATCTTTGATAGAGATTTTAATTGATTCCGTGTAGGATCCGGCAGGGAGGTTGATTTTTTTGTTTTTCAGGAGTTTCTTGTCTAAAACCACGGGGATTTTAAACAAGGTTCCAAAAGGGGCGATCAAACCAACCTTAGTCTTTAATTTTTGATTAATATCTTTTTCTTTCGCTATAGAGACTTTGTCGTCAACCAATTTCGCTAAAGCTTTGAAGTCGCAGTTATTTGAAGCAGGAAGCACGGCTAGATACATAGTCTTCTTGCCTTTGAGTAACACTGCCTTGGCCACTTCAGTTTCTTTGATGTCTTGAGTTTGGGCCGCATCAAAAGCCGTATAGACTTTACGGTGCTCTACTACTTCGTATTTGATTTTGTTCGTTTTTAGAAGTTTTTCAAGATTTTTTGCAATTGGCATATAGTTACTCTTGTCATCGCGAGGAGCGAAGCGACGTGGCGATCTCTTTTTGAGATTGCTTCGTCGTCCCGCCACGAAGGGACTCCTCGCAAAGACAAATTATTTTTTTTTCTTAGGCACCTCGACCTTTATATGTAGTTCTTTAAGTTGTTTTTCGGTGGCTTCGGATGGCGCATCCATGACGGAAGTCTGGCCCGAGGAATTGACGGGGAAGGCGATCACCTCGCGGATATTTTCTTCGTTAGCCAAAAGCATGACGAAACGATCAAGGCCTGGGGCCATACCAGCGTGTGGTGGGGCACCATATTCATAGGCATGGATCAAATGTCCAAATCGTTCTTCTGTGACTTCCGCGGACAACCCCATAATTTCAAAAACCTTACGCTGAACCGCCAGATCGGAAATTCTGACTCCGCCCGAAGCAATTTCCAGTCCGTTGCAGACTAGGTCATATTGCTGCGCGCGCAAATGTTCCAAATCTTGGCTGTGCATAAGTTTTTCCACATGTTCTGGTTTCGGGGCTGAAAATGGGTTGTGGGCGAAGGTTAAGTTGCCTTCGTCATCCTTATCAAACAAGGGAAAATCGACGACCCAGGCGAACGCTAGCGTATCAGGATCTTTGTTATCGCCGCGCAAGTCAAATTTATCTGCCTTGAATTGCTTGATGGCTTCTTCATAGGTAAAAACGGGGAAGGGCTTTTTCCAGATTTTTTTGCCCAAAGATTCGGCGATTTGAGTATACATACCTTCCACCACATCAAGTACTTCGCGTTCTTTGACGAAAGACATCTCTAGATCGATTTGGGTGTGTTCCAACTGGCGATCGCCGCGTAAATCTTCATCCCGCATCGCCCGGGCGATTTGGTAATATTTTTCAAACCCGGCAATCATCAGAAGCTGTTTGTATTGTTGCGGTGCTTGGGGAAGAGCGTAGAATTTTCCCGGTTGCATACGAGAAGGCACCAAAAAATCCCGCGCTCCCTCGGGCGAAGTTTTCGTCAGCAGCGGTGTCTCGATTTCGATAAATCCCTGCTTGTTTAGATATTCACGCGCCATGGTGGTGACTTGATGACGTAATCGGATATTTTTTGTCATGCGTTCGGATCTTAAATCCAGATAACGGTATTTCAACCTAACCTCTTCATTTACTTTTTTCGTATCGTCGTTGACTTCGAAGGGTAGAGCCTGGGCGCGGCTTAAGATGTTAAGCTTAGTTACTTCCACTTCGATTTTGCCCGTAGGCATTGCGGGATTAATCTGTTTGGCATCACGCGCTTTGATCAGACCCTCAATCTCTAGCACAAACTCGTTTCTGATTTCTTGCGTCAAGGCATGCGCCTCGGGGGCGACTTTCGGATTGATGACAATTTGGATCAAGCCCGTTTTATCGCGCAAATCTAAAAAGATCAGCTTCCCATGGTCGCGTCGGATGTTCACCCAACCTTTCAGCAAAACGGTTTGGCCAACTTGGTTGATTGTATTTTTGATGTAGGTGCGTGTCATAATTTGCCACCAAATTATACCATAAATTAGTTTTTATACCAAAAATCATGCCTTGACAGAGAGAGAGATTACATGGTAGGATTTTTAGCTGATCTTTATATGCAGAAAGGAGGGATATAGAATTGGAAGATAAGGAAATCATGCGTGGGAGATTCGAGGAATGCTGGGCTCATTATATCGATAACTTGCCGCCGAAAGGCAGCAAGGGAGTCGCAGAAGCCAAGAAACCTTTGGCTGAGTTCTGCAACGTTCTAGTCGATACGGTGACTAGCTGGACCTCAGGGCGCGCTCAACCGATCGGTCTTACGAAGTTTCAGATCATGTGTTTTTTGCAAGCGATGGGCTATACCATCACTGAACTGGGACGGAAATCAGCTCTTATCACCGGGCTCATTGAGATTTTGGGCTATGGCGTGATGACAGTTGAGGAGGTCAATGGCAGGTTGGGGTATGCCAATGAGAGTCAGCTGTTTTCAGCTCTCCGAGGTGATTACAACTTGTCAGAAGACAAGGAACATACCGCATGGGAGATTTACAAGGCCCATACGGAGACACTGGCTGACAAAAAGCGTGCACGGGTGAAGCAGCTTCGAGGTTCGGTAAGTGCTGAAGTTAAGGTTTCGCGAACCGCGGTATCAGCGCCGTCTAAGGTTCGTCAACCGGAACTTTCAGGACTGCGACCAGCTTCGGATCAAGTTCGACTAACTGCTCACCTTATCCAAGCTTTACAGCTCCAGTTAGAGTTGTTGACGAAGAGGCTCGATGCCGACGGGCGGCGGGCACTTCGGCAACTGACCGACGACGCCATGACGAAGCTTCAGACGCAACTGACCCAACTTTCCGCGCAGATGGTGGAAGATTTGCTGGGAGGAAAACCATGAGCCACAAGCAAGATGATCGCGTCGTGGCTGTGGTTCAAAAGGTCGTAGAAGGGCGTCATGGCCCTTATGCTGTAGCTTCGTCGCGGTTGGTGAAGGGACCCATCACCTTTTCTTTGGGCAAAGACGTTTGGCAAGAGCGACGTCCACCTGAGGAAGGGACGCAAGTGATACTCGAAGACGTTCACAAGAAGAGCGCCGGATGGCGCGCAGAGCAAGCTAGGTACTACAGACCCTCAGATGAGGGAGGAGCAGAAGAGCAATGAGTAACGCAGCACTGGTTCCACTCAAGGCGACCATGAGTATTCCAGACATGGTGGCCGCAATCCGCAAGCACATCACCGACGGCGGCGCGACTGTCCGTCGCTCACTCGAAAGCGTGAACCTGACGTTCTTTGTCAGGATGCGTCTGGATGAGAACCGGGTATTCGTGCTGGCCGACGAGATCGAAGGCGGCCAGCGCCTGGATCCGATGGTCGTCACCATCAACAGCAACGAGCTGATCGACGGCCGGCATCGCAAGGAAGCACGAGCTCGCCAAGCGCAAGGAAGGGGAGTTCATCCTGATCCCTGATCTTGATCGGCCGACGCTCATCGCACTGGCGATGACGCTGAACACTGGCGGTGCGCTGCCGCCGACCAAGCGGGACATCGAGCACACAGTCGAGATGCTGCTGGGTCAGGAACTCCCGACCAAGCGTATCCTCGAGCTCATGCCGTTTCCACCGAGCATGGTGCGTAAGTACGTTCAGTCGGTGCAGTCACGACTGGCACACACCCGGCTCATGAGCGCTGCCGATGCCGTCGCCGAGTCGAAGATGACGGTGGCACAGGCCGCGAAAGAGTTCGGCGTTGACGAGACGAGGCTGAAGGAGCACACCTCGGGCACGAAGCGCGGGCGGAGGAAGGGCATCGCCGAGATGAAGTCGATGCTGTCGCTCAAGTACCGCGGGTACTCGGGCTCGACCGCTCACGTCTTCAAGCAGCTGTTCGAGCAGCTCGAGGACGGCGAGGTGAGCGCGAAGACAGTGAGTGATGTGGTTGCCCACGTCCAGCACCTCAACAAGCGGGCGGCGCGCACGCTCAAGGGCTGGGAGGATCGCCTCAACGCGAAGATCGCCAACGGGTCCTAACGGACTCTGCGGCGTCACGTAACACACGGCAGGTGCCTGAACAGCGCCTGCCGTTTTCTTTTTATGCTATAATTCTTTTATGCTCAATAAAATTGTTTTTGATTTGGAAACGCAGAAATCTTTTGATGACGTGGGCGGGCGCGATCGCAATCATTTGCTGAAAGTCTCGGTGCTGGGGCTTTATTCATATCCGGAAAATAAATATTATACTTTTACTGAAGATCAGATTTATAAAGCCGCGGAAATATTCACAAACGCCGACCAGATCATCGGGTTTAATATTATCAATTTTGACTATCCAGTCCTGCAGCCATATGTGCATTTCAAACTCGCCGATTTGCCAACTTTGGATATTCTCTCAGAAGTGGAAAAATTGATTGGCCATAGAGTCAAACTGGATAATTTGGCTCAAACGACACTTAAAACGGCTAAAACAGGGGATGGCCTGTTGGCTTTGAAATATTGGAAACTAGGACAGCTTGATGAGCTGAAGAAATATTGTTTGGACGACGTAAAAATTACCAAGGATTTGTATGATTACGTGCTCAAATACGGCAAGTTGTTGTATAAAGATTATTTTGAGACGAGAGAAATAAATATTGCTTTTCCTGAGCCAGTTGCCAGGAAATCCGTGAGTAGGCAGGCGAGCCTGTTTTGACTACGAAATACGAAATCACGAAAATACGAACTATGTTTAAACCTAACGTTTTAAAAAAAGACTTAGTTTACCCCGAACTAAGCTACACAATAGTCGGTATTTTATTTAGGGTTTATAAAGCAATAGGCGCTGGATTTGATGAAAAACATTATCAGAGAGCTGTGGCAAGAGAATTAGAAAAATCTGGCTTAAATTTTTTAGAACAAGTTAGATTACCCCTAAGTTACTCAGGTCAGAGTATAGGTTCATTTGCCTTGGATTTTCTAATAGAAGAAAAAATAATTTTAGAGATTAAAAAGGATAAAAATTTTGGCAGTAAAAATTTGGACCAAGTTTACTCCTATCTAAAAGCGACAGGATTACAGCTTGGGATTCTTGCAAATTTCACAAAAGACGGTTTGAAGTTTAAAAGAATTGTGAATTTAAAGTCCAGTTCGTAGTTCGATTTTTCGTATTTTCGTAGAAAGGCAGCTTATGAGAAAGGTTTTAGTGATTCTTGGAGGAATTATAATTATCGCTGCCTTAGTTTTTTTTATTTTCGTTCCGGCATTTCAGGGAAAGCTGGTGATTGACCCGATTATCCATTTGGGACCGCTTAGTATCCGCTGGTATGGGTTGATTTTAGCTGCCAGTATATTGACGGGTTATTTTATTATCCGGAAGAATTCCTGGAAATTTGGAATTTCCGCCAAAGACATTGATGATTTTGCGTTTTGGTTAGTGATTGTCGCTGTGGTGGGAGCCCGGATATATTTTGTGCTATTTAATTGGGCGTATTTTTCCCAAAACCTCGCTGAGATCTATAAAATTTGGTACGGTGGCATATCGATTTATGGTTCCCTGATCGCCGGCGTTATTTTTTCCTATTTTTATACGAGGAAAGCTGCCTATAGTTTTTGGCAGTTAACTGACTTGCTTGCTTTGGGACTGCCCCTTTCGCAGGCGATTGGCAGATTGGGCAATTTCGTCAATCAAGAAGCCTATGGAACACACACAAATTTACCTTGGAAGATGTATGTGGCTGCAAAACAAGATTACGTGCATCCCACCTTTTTGTACGAAGCAGTCGCGAATGTTTTGGTCTTTGTGGTATTGAAAAAAATGATCGGTAAATTCAAACCCGGGGTTTTAGTGTTGACATATTTTATGGCGTATTCTGTCATCAGATTTGTTGTGGAAGGGTTGCGCACCGACAGTTTATATATTTCAATTTTTCGGGTGGATCAAATCGTCGCGGTTATAATTTTGCTCATCTCCGGCCTACTGCTTTGGATGAGGTCCAAGCATTGATTTTTGGGCCAAAAATTGATATCCTAGTTGGGTCATGCCCAGTAATACAACTTCGATCGTTTTTGCATTTAAATGATTTTTTATCTAAATTCTGATCGGTAGATTGTGCTGGTCAATGCATCAAATTTTGACGTCGCAAAAACGTTAAAAAAATCATTAATCGAAGTTGATATACTGGGATGTTTAATAAGATTTCATCTCTGGCCCTGGCCATTTTGTTGTTTTTGGTTCTTTGGGGGACCCAGAGTCATTTTTATATTTTTTTGGCCGCAGTTGGCGGGCTGATTTTAGCCACAATTGCAATTAATTATCGGCGATTAAATTTTACTTGGCCGCATCTGATGTTGCCTATCATCTATTTGATTGGAGTCGCAGTTGTGTTCGCGGTTGTCGGCAGCGGGACTGTAAGATTAATTTTTTTGATTTTCGCGGCATTGGCATTTTATGTTCTGGAATTTAAATTAGGAAAAGAAAGTCATTTTTTACAAAATATTTTTTTGTTGTCAACGTTTGGCTGGTTTCTCGGCATATTCGCTCTAGAATTTTATCTTCGATTACCGACGATCTTTTTGGCTATCTTAGTTTTTGTTATCACGTATTTGTTCGCGGTGCAAGGATTTGCGGGTTTCACGCTGCCGAGTAAAAAATACTTTTATTTGTTGTTAGCCTTGGTTTGTGCCGAGGCGGCCTGGGGGATAATGTTGTGGCCGACTTTTTATTTCGTTAATGCGGTTGTATTATTTTGTATTTTCTATCTGATTTGGCTGTTTGCTTTTTCCGCTTTTTTCGGCAAACTGACAAAGGCAAAAATGTATTGGCAGGTAATTTTGGTGGTCATAGTATTAACCGCGGTGTTATCAACCGCCGCCTGGAAACCCTTAAGATAATGATCAATATATACCTTGTCATCGGGTAGTAGGGTATAATGGAACAGGTGGCTACAGCGCGCAAGGCGGGATTAGGAAAAAGTTAAAATTACTAAAGAAAGAAGGTTATGAATCGTAAGCAGGTGATAATCATTATTTTAATCGCTTTTGTTTTTGGTGCTGTGGGCAGCATAGTTTTTGGCCGTTACATCTTGCCGCCCTTGGCTCAAGTAAAAGGTTTTGGCTGGGTTAGTCAGTTAATCAGCGATGCCCCGATTGTCATCAACCGTCGGGAAGAAGTTCAATATACCGAAGGGGTTAATCTCATCGATTTGATTAAGCAAACCAACGGAATTACTGCTTCCGTTTTTTCTTTGGATAATAAATTTTTAGGCAATGGCATTATCATCACTTCCGATGGATTAATTTTTTCTACGGATGTCATTTTGAGCGGCCAAACACAAGTCAGAATTGTTTTAAACGACGGTCGGAGCTTCGAAGGGTTGGTCAGGGGCAGGGATTTGAAAAGTGAATTAGTGGCGATAACTATTCAAGCAAGCGGTTTGCCAGTGGCGCAGTTTTTTGAAGGAACGACGTTGGGCGCAGGACAGCGAGTCGTCGCCTTGGGAAAATCCGTTACAGTTTTTGATCACATGTTTCGAACCGGTTTTGTCACACAAACGCCACAAAATTCTGCCAGCGCTTCTGTTTTGAAAGACTCAGAGCGCATCAGTGAAAGTCTTATGACTGATTTATCAATTAATTCTGATATGCTGGGAGCCCCCGTGGTTGATCTGGCCGGCCGGGTAGTCGGCATCATCGCGACAGAGCAGCAGATAATTTTTTCCGAACATCTGCAGACCGCCATGAATTTGTATTTAAGCAGCGGCGGTATTTTTCGACCAGCGTTTGGCGTAAAGTATTTTTTTCTTAGCTCGAGCCTGGCCGGATTGGAAGGATACCCCCAGGCAGGAGCATTGGTCTCTTCGCTTTCTACTGGCAGCAGTGCCCAAAAAGCTGGATTATTAAAGAATGATTATATCCTCGCAATCAACGGGCAGGAATTTGGCAACGATACGTTCGAAGAGGTCTTGAACCGGCACACGAGTGGGGAAATTAAATTAACGGTTTTACGAGCAGGGGTTGAGCGGGAATTAATTGTGAACTTAATCAAATAATTATGAACTCTGACTGCATTTTTTGTAAAATCATCAGCGGTGGGATTCCATCAGATAAAATTTACGAAGACGACGCAGTTTTGGCGTTTATGGATATCCGACCGGTCAGTCGCGGCCATACTTTGGTCGTGCCCAAAACGCATACCGATGATTTTTTATCAACTGATGACCAGACACTTTCTGATTTGATCCCAAAAATAAAAAAAATCGCCCACGTTGTGATGCAAGCTGTTGGGGCCCAGGGGATGAATATTAGCACCAACCATGGTGAAGCGGCCGGTCAAGTGGTCATGCATCTGCATTTCCATTTAATCCCGCGTTTTTCTAATGATGAGCTTAAACCCTGGCCACATCAAGAGCTTGATCCAAAAATCCGCGCGGAGATCGCAGAAAGAATAAAAAGCAGGTTAAATGAATAAGACAATTGTTATTGGTAAGAAAAATTTTAGTTTACAAAACCGGCGGGCATATAAGCCTGTTTATGTTTATAAGGGAAGGGATTTATTTTTAAGATTAGGTCCTGCGGCGATAGTTCAAAAAGAATTAAAGCTCCATCAACGCCTGATTAAGCTTGGTTTTCCCTTCGCTCCAATCGTCTCATCGGGAAAACAGGGGAACCGATTTTATTATATAGAGGAATCTTTAGGTAATATTCATTTTGGTCAAATTTTTTCCAAAGACATCCAGAATCAAAAGTGGATTTCAAAGCAAAACTTCGACGCATTTTTGACTATCACCAAGAAATTTGCTGAAGCACAGTTAAGAACTGTCTTGAGGATAGGATTCCGAAAAAATTTCGCTGTCGGGACTAATTTTGTAAACATTATAAAGGAACTCCCGACAATGAAGTTACAATTTACAAAAGCTTATAAAATTCTCTCAAAGCGTCTAGAAGGACTCCCTTTTGTTTTAACCCACGGTGATTTTAGCCCGTTTAATATCTATCGCAGGGGCATAATTGACTTAGAATCGTTTTTTTGGGCACCAGCCGGTTATGATTTAGTATCCAATTTGTGTCATAATGAGTTTTTCCCGAAAAATAAGGGCTACGAAATGCAGCGGGTCTATGAGTTTACCAAGGATCAAAAAAATCTCTATCTAGACTTGGTAGATCGCATATATTTGAAACACAAATTACCAAAACCCTCGAATTATTATTTGGATTTTTATGTGTGCCGATGTATTTGGAGCGCCGCCCGGATGGGAAAGTGGCCCAAAATTCAGCAGTGGCGCTATGAACAGTCGAAGAAGGTTATACGAAATTATTTAAGACTAAATAGTAAAATCAGGTTATAATAGGCATATGCGCTATTTAATTACAGGTGGAGCGGGGTTCACCCAGCACCACCTGATGTTATGTCAGTTTATTTTTTAAACCTATCTTAGATGCGCTATTTAATTACAGGGGGAGCGGGGTTCACCCAGCACCACCTGATGTTATGTCAGTTTATTTTTTAAACCTATCTTAGATGCGCTATTTAATTACAGGTGGTGCTGGGTTCATCGGTTCCAATTTTATCCATTTTTTGTTTGCCAAAAATCCAGATTGTGAAATTGTCAATCTGGATAAACTGACTTATGCGGGCAATCTGGATAATTTGAAAGATATAGAAAACAATCCGCGCTACAAGTTTGTGAAAGGGGATATTGCAGATCCCAACGCCGCAAACCTTTTAGTGGCGGATTGCGACGTGGTCGTCAACTTTGCGGCCGAAACCCACGTGGATCGATCAATCATGGGGCCTGCTGAGTTTATCCAAACCAACGTAGTCGGCACTCAAGTATTATTAGACGCCTGCGTCAAAAACCAAAAACGGTTTCATCATATTTCTACTGATGAAGTCTTTGGGGATTTAAAGGTTGGCGGGAAAGAAAAATTTACTGAAAATACCCCGTATAACCCCTCTAGCCCTTATTCTGCCAGTAAAGCCGCTTCTGACCATCTGGTTCGCGCCTATGTTCGGACTTATGGTTTGCCGGCAACGATTTCTAACTGTTCGAATAACTATGGGTCGTATCAATATACTGAGAAATTTATTCCGTTAATGATTACGAATGCGCTCGCGAATAAAAAACTTCCAGTTTACGGTGATGGACTAAATGTCCGCGATTGGATCCACGTCGATGATCATAATGCTGCGGTTGATTTGGTGATCCAAAAAGGGAAAATTGGTGAGACATATTTGATTGGCGGTAATAATGAAATGGCCAACATTGATGTGGTCAAGATGATTTTGAAAATACTAGGTAAGCCGGAGAGTTTGATTGAGTTTGTAACCGACCGTAAAGGCCATGATCGGCGCTATGCGATCGATTCCAGTAAAATTGAAAGAGAATTGGGCTGGAAGCGAGAAATCGAGTTCGAAGCCGGCCTACAAAAAACTATCATTTGGTACAAAGATTTTTATAGGTTATAATACTTTAACGTATTATAAGTTAAATAAATGACTAAAATATCCACAAAACCTGTTCCAGAAAATCGAATGGGGCAGATGATTGATCAACTTTGGAGAGCGGTGGCAAGTCTGGAAACCAAAGACGAAGTTCATGATTTCCTGCATGATATTTTGACGCATACAGAGCTCCAAATGCTGGCCAAACGATTGCAAGTAGTCGTGATGCTTGATGAAGGATTTAAATATGAAGAGATTAAAAAAGCGCTAAGCATTAGTGAGGCAACAATTTCGAAAATTCAAAACTGGCGACAGGCTTTTGGGAAAGGGTATAGTGTTGTGATCGAAAGACTAAAAAACAAAAAGAAAAATTATCGAAACGTAAAGTCAGGTAGGATTTACAGTAGCCGTACGGCAGCTCTAAGAATGTGGAAAAGTTAAAATACTTTAACGTATTATAAGTTCAGATTTATGAGTCAGATCACTGAATTTAAAATTAAACAAACTGAAATCCCGGGCCTGTTAGAGATTGATATTAGTTTGATGGAAGACGAGCGCGGGTATTTTCAGGAAAAGTTTCAGAAAGAAAAGTTGGTCGCAGCCGGGTTTCCTGAAAGTTTCACGCCGGTTCAGCAAAGTGTTTCATACAATAAGGAAGTGGGCGTGACGCGGGGTTTTCACGCCGAGCCTTGGGAAAAATATATCGCGGTAATTACCGGTAAAGCTTTCGGCGCTTATCTCGACCTGCGACCTGGCCAAAATTTCGGGAAAATTGTGACAATAGAGCTTAATCCGACTAAGGCCGTTTTTCTGCCCCGTGGAGTAGCCAATGCCTTTCAAACATTGACTCCAGACGTATATTATTCCTATTTGATCAATGCTCACTGGTCTTCTCAAGCCAAATATCAATCCGTGAATTTGAAAGATCCGGAGATTCATATTGATTGGCCGATAAATTTGGCAGAAGCAATTATTTCTGAAAAGGATTTAAACAATCCCTTCTTGAAAGATTTCCGATGAAAATTTTAATTTTAGGAGCCAAAGGCAGTCTAGGGCAGACGTTTGTGGATCTTTATTCCGACCATGAAGTTTCGGCATGGGATCGGCAGGAGTTGGATATTACGGATGAAAATCTTGCTCATGACCATATTACTGAGCTGGCTCCGAAGCTGATTATAAACTGCGCGGGTTATAATAATGTCGATCAAGCCGAAGATGAACGCGAGGCGGCGGATTCGATTAACGGTTACGCTGTCGGGTTTATCGCCAGAGCGGCGGATGAAATTGGCGCAATTTTAGTTTCTTATTCCACCGGCCAGGTATTCGACGGCGGTAATGCTTCCGGCTATAATGAGGATGATGAGACCCGGCCAGTTAATGCTTATGGCAAATCCAAGCTTCTAGGAGAAATGGAGCTTCAGGAAAAAGCAGAGAAATATTATCTCATTCGGACTTGTTGGTTATATGGCCAGCCAGCTGCCGGAAAGAAAAGCTTCACGGATATCATGCTCGATTTGGCGGCTGGGCATCAGCCAATCAATGCCGTCACAGACGAGTTTGGCAAACCGACCTTTGTCGTCGATTTAGCTCAAGCCACTCGCGCATTGATTGAGGAGCGGAAACCATTCGGCATATATCATTTGACGAATTCCGGGGTCGCGAGCCGCTATGATTGGGCGAAAGAAATTTTTGCGATCAAAAAAATGAAAGTGAATTTACAAGCCATGGACGCCAGTTTTTTTGAACGAAAAGCCAAGCGGCCGAAATACGAAGTATTAAATAACACGAAATTTATCGAGCTGAGGCCTTGGACCGAAGCTTTGAAAGAATATTTAAATACATGATGCTAATCTGCGAATGATATGCCAATCTACGAATTGCTAATATGGAACCCTCGAATTTAGTTTATCCCAAAGAATCATATAGAGTTACCGGGGTATTATATGCAACTCATAACGAACTAGGTCGATTTTGTAACGAAAAGCAATACTGTGATCGAGTTGAGCAGATTTTTAAAGAGCTAGGTATTAAATACGAACGAGAAAAGATTTTACCACCAAGTTTTGAAGCAGAATTACCAGGACGGAATAAAATTGATTTTATTGTGGAAGGTAAAATTATATTAGAATGCAAGGCGAAAAGAGTATTAACCCGAGAAGATTACTATCAGGCTAAACGTTATTTAAGATCGTACAATAAGAAACTTGCATTATTAGTTAACTTCCGAGATAAATATATTAGACCGAAAAGAATTTTGAATTCATTAGTGAAAGAAGATTAGCAATTCGCACAATTGGCATTAATTAGCAAATTCGCATCATACTTATGAAAGGCATAATTTTAGCCGGCGGGCTAGGAACCAGACTATATCCACTCACTCATGCGACGAATAAACATTTGTTGCCGGTGTTCGACAAGCCTATGATTTATTATCCGATCAGAACCTTGGTTCGGGCTGGGATTCGGGACATTATGGTTGTTGTTTCTGGGCCTCATTCCGGCGACTTTATCCGGGTCCTGAAAAACGGCAAGGAATTTGGGATCAAACATTTGGAATACGCTTATCAGGACGCGCCAGACGGCGGGATTGCTGACGCGCTGGTAAAAGCCGAAAGCTTTGCTGATAATCAACCCGTCACCGTGATCTTGGGCGATAATTGCACGGATGCGAATATCGGCAAGGAAGTCCGAAGTTTTAAGGGTGGTGCCTTGGTTTTTTTGAAGAAAGTTGATGATCCTAATCGATTCGGGATTGCAGAGTTTGACAAAAAAGACTCGAGCAAGGTTATCGGCATCGTGGAAAAACCCAAAAAACCGAAAAGTAATTTTGCTCAGACCGGGGTTTATATTTATGATAATAAAGTATTTAATTATATAAAAAAAATTAAACCCTCGGCTCGAGGCCAGTTAGAAATCACTGATTTAAATAATATCTATATCAATGCGAAGAAATTTAATTGGGCCGAACTGAAAGGATTTTGGTCTGATGCGGGAACTTTCGAGAGCCTTTATAAAACCAGTGTTTATTGGGCGAGAAAAATTTTGGGTAAACGAAACGAACGGAATTTAACCAGATTTGACTAGCATGCGCAATTTATTTAACGAGCGGACCCATAAATATATCTCAATCTTAATCGTGACCTTCGGAGCTTTTTTCGGCTTTGAGGCGGTCAGTTATGCTATCGGGATTTATCAGCTGAATTCCAGTCTTTATCTTTCTTTGTATATCTACGCCTTTCATATTTTTTGGTTGACTTTTCTGTTTGATTTGCATTTTAAGAAGCGCGGAGTGCTAGCTATCGCCCGTTTAAACCACCAGGGTCTGAAAATGTTTTGGGAAGCGTTTAAAGACCGGATCGCCCACGTCCGGAAATGGGAATACTTCCGGCATTATCAAAACTACCTTGTCCTCCCCGGCGTACTTTATTGGGGAGTCGTGGTTTTGTTGTTTTTAAATCCATTTAAATACGGATTGAAACAGATGATAATTCTTTCTGGTACATTTGCTATGAGTGTGGCTTATTGGTATATGAAAGAGCATATCAGCCGGCAATTAGAACACCAGGCCTCTTGGATTAAAGTTTTGGCCATGGTTAAGTTGTTCGCCGCATTTTTGATTTACTCCGCCCTTTTAGGCGTGACTCTGCGATATGGATTTGAAGCCTGGTTTTTGGTCGCCGCCACATTGACTATTACTTTTCTGTTGGTTTATCAAGCGTTATTCCAACATCGCCTGTTAACCTTTGATACTTTTTTATGGGTTGTTATAATCGCCTTTGTGGTCGGGCTGGTGTCGATTTGGGTTTACTCGCACTGGAATACCCAGTACTTTACGGGAGGATTAGTCATGCTGGCGGTTTACAATACTCTCTGGGGATTGCTTCATCATTATCTTGAACATACTTTAAGTAGGAAAATTGTTTTCGAATATTTACTAATGATGATTTTTATCATTTCTTTTCTTCTTGCTTCACACAACTTCAATCAAAAAGTAATTTAAAAAGCCCCAGGCCCGGGGCTTTTTTTAAATGCGCAGAATTTACCAATTAGTAAACAGCGCCACTGCGGCGATTAGGAGAAAAAGTAAAATATGCGTGTGGGAATGAATGCCTGGTCGTTGAATTTTAGCGCGATGAATGATCAGGGCGTCGATAATTAGAAAACCCATGTAGATTGCCGCGAATATACCAAACAATAATCGCAGGATTTTAATCACACCTGCTTCGTTGCTCGCAACCTCAGTCGGAATCGTTTTTGAGGTTTCGTCTTCTAGACCTGAAACGCCCGGGGAAGATATGTTAACAGGGAATTCCGAAAAAGTTTTTGCGCCGTCTTGGTCTCGGGCCTCGACAACCAGGGCCTGATTTTCCAAGTTTTCGCCCGGATTAAAAGTAAATGTTCCCAAATATTGCCCATCAGTTTGGCTAGGCAGCAAAGTGATAGATTGAGCTTTAAGAGTTGCGGTAACTAGGGTTGGCTTGCCTTGAATTACGATATCGACCCCGATTTTAGTTTGATTCGAGGTAAAATCAGGTTGAATTTTTAAATCCTTAAATATTTTAATCTCAACTTTTGGTTGGGGTGGGGGAGGAGTTGGAGTTGGGATGGGCGTTGGTGTTGGCGTAGGTGTCGGCAGCGGTGGAGGCGCTGGTTTAGGAGTAGGGGGAGGCGCTGGCGTTGTTTTTTTGTAAAGTGTTCCGAACAAACTGGTGATCAAAATTGCCTCCTGGTTGGGTTCATAGAGTCCGAAGAGGGAAGCCAACCCTTGATCCTCGAATTTTGTGTTGAGGATGTTGGTTCGGTGGGTGGGACTGTTCATCCACGCATTAGTTACCGAATCGGCGTCAGTATAACCCATCGCCAAATTTTCGCCCAAAGTTAAGTAAGGCGTAAATCCGGCCGCTTCAATCCGAACCCAGACATAATTGCCATCTGGATCAATGTGGGCAAAATAGCTTCGGTCGAGCATATCTTGGGATTTACCGTTGGCCGCGCTAACCAGTTTCGAGTTGGTGGCTAGGCCGGCAATAAATCGTTGAGTCCGTTCAAAGTTGATTTTATTCATCAGATCAGTTGGATCGATGCTGGGGGCGGCGATGGTGAAGGTATTGGGTAGCAAAAAGCGAATTCCCCAGATCACGACACAAAAAACCGCCAAAGCTTGCGGAGTCAGCAGCCAGGGCTTATAGTCATTATATTCAGTGGGAATTAGGTAATGTTTGAGTTTCAAGGCAATTAAATTATAGCCTATCGCAAGAAGTATTGACAAATTTTCGAATTTGTGTTAATATTATCTGTTTTGATTAAACAGTCATAAATTTTATGCCCAGTAGTGAATACGCTTCTGAAATTCATCGGTTACTGAAAATTCCTGATCCCGGCTCTCAAAACGCAGGATTGCCGGAAGATTTGCCTGTAGCCGAAACACATTCAAAAGAAGAACTCCCGAAAATTGAGCAACCGGCCCATCATTTGGAATTTGTGCCGGAGAAAGTCCGAACGCTGAAGTTTCGGGGCTTGATTATTTACCCTACGATTTTTATCGTCGCGTTTATCATTTTCTACGCGGCATTAAATTTTTCGTCTCTAGTATCGCAGGTCGAAGGTTTTTTTATGAAACCGCAAGAAGAGGTGGTACTGGGTGATCAATTAGTTCCTTACTATCAATGGATTAGCGGTTATTATTTTTCCGTCGGCGACAGTAAATTATTGGAACCAAATAACGATATAGACAAGGACGGTCTTTCCAACATGGATGAATTTATCATGCGGACTAATCCAATCGTTGCTGACTCAGACAGCGACGGCTATTCTGACGGAACGGAAATTATCAATTATAAAAATCCATGGGGCAGCGGAAATATGAGTGAGACGCAAAAAAAATTGGCAGAAAATATTGATCTGAGTTTGATTAATAACCGCGTCAGCTTCAACACCTATGAGCAATCGCTGGCCGGTCAAGTTTTGGGCGCCAATACGTTTAATTATGATTTAGAAAAACCAGGCAAATTATCCATACCGCGATTATCCACGCAAGTTCCTTTGGTCTGGTCCAAAGAGCCTGCTAATTTCGAAAACGATTTAACACAGGGAGTGGTGCATTATCCAGGCACCGCTCTGCCAGGAGAATTGGGGACGATTTACGTTTCCGGGCATTCGTCTGATTATATCTGGAAAAAGAATCCTTATCGGCAGGTATTCGCCAAACTAAATTATTTAAAACCCGGGGATGATATCTTCATTGAGCTCTTCGGAGTAGATGGTAAAACTTATAACTATCGCTACCAGGTTATGGCTACCAAAATATATGCACCAGATGATCAAACCCAGTTTATCGACGGCTCGGGTAAAATTTTGAATCTTTCGACGTGCTGGCCGATCGGCACCCAGAAGGATCGGTTAGTGGTAACAGCAGTTCAAGTTGGGTTGTAAATAGTCGCTTGGCACAGTCAAAAAATTACCGGTTGTCCAAATGCTTACGCATTTGGCAACCTGCGTGCTCGTCCCGACATTAAGTCGGGACTGCGCAGGCTAATTTTTTGCCAGTGCCTCGCTTCAAAAAAGATTTTTGAAAAGCGGTTTTTTTGAGTTAAGTAGGGTAAAAAAGAGGGCGGGAATTCTTGCGAATTCCCGCCCTTTAGTTTGGGGCGCCGCTTAAAAGCTTAGCGGCGACCGAAACGGTAGTTGAAGCCCATCGTGACAGCGGACAGATTCGTTCGCTCGTGCGCGGTGAACGTGTTGGGACGGGTCGAACTGATTCCCATCCAATCCAACGCCATCGTGCCATGCAGCCCTCCGACGAGCCGCACGTTGGCTTCCGCGCGGAAACCGTAGGAGCGCGCGTCTTCCTCAGGTCGGGTGACCTTTGGAAAGTCGATGCCTTGGTAGGTCTGGTGCGTCCACGCCTTACGGCGCAGAAACCCGAATTCACCAATGGCACTGACCTCGATGCGGCCGTTGCCAGTCTGACCTCTCGCCTCCACACCGACGATTGGCCCTGCGTAGGACCGCTCAGCGTCAGTGTTGGCTCCCTGGGCGACATATTCTTCGCACAGACACAGTCGAGACCAGCCGCCGTAGCCGCCGATGGTGAGGTCTCCCAGTGAGCGTTGATAGCCGAGCTTCACTTTCAGCAGTTCATCGCGGCTATCGTCACTGTCACGATCCTTGTCGACCCAGTTGCCAGTGATGTCCTGGAACTCCATGCCTAAGGTTGAGCCCAGGGCATTGGACGAGACGGATCCGAACACGCCGCTGCCTGCTCGCTCGACTCGAAGGATCGGCACCACAGCTCGGAAACTGTGCTTTTGGGGCACATCTCCGGAGTTGGGTACCGGTTCCGTATAGTCGGAGCGAACGTTTCCCATCGTGACGCCAACGCCGAACGAAATCGCGAACCCACGGCCGACTTTCTTTGTCGTCCGTGTGACGGGTGCGGGAGGCGGAGGCGGGAGAGCGACGATTGCATCAGTACCCTTTGGTCCCTGCGGACCCACGGGGCCTCGTGGACCTTGAGGTCCTTGCGGACCAGTCGGCCCTTGCGGTCCTGGCGGACCAGGGAGGGGTTTCAGTGTTGGGAATGCAACGATCTGAAACGAATCGTTGTTGCATGCCGTCATTCGTAGCGGCAATCCGGTGCCACGGTCGTAGACGAACTCTCGCCCCTTTTCGACCTTCACGAAGCCGCGCTTGCCTTCACGGTCCGGGAGGACCATATCGACGCAGCTGTCCGAGGGGAGACCACGGACGACTTCGTTGGCGGCGAGAACGCGAGTTTTGATGACACTGGGGTAGTAGAACGGCGCGTCGACGGACGCCAGACATTCCGTGCTGGTCTTCCAATGGTCGACCAGTGTCGGTGTCTGTGCCGTCGGGCTGCTGGCGCCAAGTCCAACGAGGAGTACGAACACTCCTACGAACACTCCGATGATATTGCGCATTGTATTTACCCCTCCTTTGGGGCGCCAGTCTAGCTGGCTGATCGATCGAAAGAACGAAAGTGGTTGTGTCCTGCCCCTGATTGCCCCGAAAGGGACAGGGTAGAACTGTATATTATTCTCCTTTTCAACGATTTTGTCAATAGCTCGTTAACAGTGGCGCTACCACTATTGACAAAACCACTCATCTTTGCTAAACTACGGTGTTCATGTAATTTTTGTATTAATGGCTCGTTTTATATTCAAACGAAAGCGGCAGCATAATTTGGGTAAATTAATAATTAAGATTTAGGAAGTAGAATAGGTTTATGATAAATATGCTACAAAATATTAATAAATCAACGGTGACAAAAACCGCGGCTTTGGCTTTGATTGCAGCCGTATCTGTTTCGTTTGTCGCGTTAAGTAATGCTAACACCACTTATCAACTTACAGTTAACGTCTCTGATGAGTGCGGTCCAGTTATAGGGGCTCAAGCCACGATTGTTAATGGGCCGGATGACGGCGCGTTTGGCATCACCAACCAAGCCGGGACTTTTACTTTTAATAATCTTAGCGCCGGCGTGTTTTATATTCACGCCGCTGCCGCCGATCATGTCAGCCAAGATTCTAATTCTATTGTTTTGGACAGAAACCAAACTGTGAACTTTACTTTGACGCGCACCAACGGTGGATGTGAGCCCCTGCCGCCGCCAACCTGCACGATTACTGCTAATCCCGCTGCGATTGTTGCCGGTACTTCCTCAACTCTGTCTTGGACCTCTACCAATGCCACCAGCGCCTCGTTAAATCAAGGCATTGGCAATGTTAGTCTCAGTGGTACGCGCATAGTTTCCCCAGCCGTAACTACTACTTATACTTTATCAGTTGCTGGTGCTGGTGGGTCTGCTACTTGCAGCGCGCCAGTTGTCGTTAACCAACCAGTGGAAAATTTTTACAATCTCACAGTCAATGTCCGCGATGTCTGCGGCCCGATCGTGGCGCAAGTGACTATCGTTAATGGGCCGGATGACGGCGCCTTTGGCATAACGAACAACAGCGGTCAATTTATTTTCAACAACCTCAATGCTGGAGTATTCTATCTCCGTGTTGTTTCAGCCAACCATATTCCAAAAGACACCGGAACAATTGTTCTTAATTCGAATCAAACCGTGAATGTGGTCTTGGATCGCACGAATGGACCGTGTAATCTGCCTGTCATTGGAACAATTACAGTCAGCAAACAGGTGCGCAATCAAACGCAGAACCAATCAACTTTTGTCGAAACCACTGCGGCCAACCCATCAGATATCGTGGAATTTAAAATTGCAGTGCCTGCCAACAATGGGGCGGTATCGAGCGTGGTTGTTTCAGACATTCTGCCGGCCAAGTTAAGTTATGTTGGCGGCTCGCTTAGAATTGACAATGTGATTAACGGCAACAGTTTGACCAACATTAGTTTGGGGGATTTGTCTGCCGGTCAGACGAAAACGATCTTGTTTAGAGCCTTAGTGGCCCAAACCTCTGAATTCGGTTTTGGGACAACTACTTTGACGAATACCGCCAATGTTAATTCCCAAAGCAATTCCGCATCCGACACTGCTTCCGTTACGGTAACCAAAGACCAGCTCCCACAAGGTTTTTTGGACGTTGCTGACTGTAATATTATCGCGGGTTGGGCCAAAGATCCTGATAATGAATTAGCGCAGACTGTAAAAATTTATCGCGATGGTGATTTTAATACGGGCACTCTGATTTCTACCCTGATTGCTGACCAGAATCGCGCTGACGTGGGTGCACACGCCTTCCAAATTGCCACTCCGAGTGTGCTGAGAGATGGTAATTCTCATCAAGTCTACGCCTATGTCATGAGTGGGTCGTCACATATCTTGCTTAATAATTCTCCAAAAAATGTGGTTTGCCCGATTAGTGGCCAAGTTAATGTTTCTAAAACTGTAAGAAACTTAACTCAAGGACAAATGATCTTTACAGACAGTATCGCTGCTGGCGGAGCAGACCAAGTTGAATTTAAGATCGTTGTTGGCGCCAACGCTGGATTTGTGAACAATATAATTCTTAGCGACATTCTGCCAAATAAATTGACTTATGTTTCAAATTCTCTAAGGATCAACGCAGTTAGTGTCGGGAACAGTCTTAACCAAATCAATCTGAATAATTTAACCAACGGTCAATCAAAGTTAGTTACCTTCCAAGCATCTGTAGCCGCAAGTTCTGCTTTTGCGGTTGGCACCACAGTCCTTACCAACACTGCTAACGTGGTTTCAGATCAAAACTCTGATTCGGATACTGCCAGTGTTAGCGTGACTATTTCTCAAGAACCTCACGCCCAGTTATTTATTGATAAAATGGCGAAAAATATTACTCAAGGACAAAATGTTTACGACAGCACTATTGTTGCCAATCCGGGAGATCAGATAAGTTTCAAAATTTCCGTTACCGCTTCTGGCAACACCAGCGCACAAAACGTCGTGGTAACTGATGTTTTACCTGCCAACTTTAGCTTGGTTTCTGGGAACATTACATTCAACTTAGGGTCAGTACCAGTTGGCACTACGGAAACCGTAACTTTGGTTGCGCAGGTTGCCCAAGCTTCCAATTTCGCCTGTGGTGAAAACCCTCGGACCAACACTGCGACTGCTACTGCCAGCAATACTTCTACGGTTTTGGATTCAGTAGGTATAATTATTAATAAAACTGAAGGTTGTGGCGGGATCAGTCCGTTATTGTCAGTGGTGAAGTTGTCTCGGAACTTAACTGCCGGCCAAACGGTCTTTACTGATAACATCTCGGCCAATCCTGGTGATCAAGTTCAATTCCAAATTCAAGTCTCTACGTCAGGCAATACTACCGCTCAGAACGTTGTGGTAACAGACACTCTTCCTGCTAATTTCAGTTTGTCTTCGGGTTCGTTGGTAAATAACCTTGGCAATATGACTGCGGGATCGGTTCAAACAGTAACCCTTACCGCTAATATTGCTTCTGATTCAAACTTTGATTGCGGGTCAACGACAAGGACGAATACTGTCCAAGCTACGGCTACCAATTCAAATTCGGCGACAGATACGACTAATGTTGTGGTTTTGCGCAGTAATGGATGCGGGGGAGGCGGATCTAATTTCGTCACGCTTTCATTTACTAAAGAAGTAAGGAATATTAGCACCAATACTTCTTTCGCCAATACAGTTAACGCTTCCAACAACGACCGCGTACAATTTAAGTTGGTTGTTCGAAATAACAATGTTTCGACGGCTGCCAACAATGTCAGAATTACTGATACGCTGCCTTCTGGTCTAACTTATATTCCAGGTTCCTTCTTTGTTGATTTTGGAAGCGCATCGGGAAATCTTTTCAGTGGTGGAGAAAACTTAGGTAATTTGTCCGCAGGTCAATCAAGAACCATTACTTTTGATGCTCAAGTTATCGCTTCGACCACCCAAACCTTAGTTAACCAGGCTTTGGTTACTGCTGATAACGCCTTCTCAACTTCTGCCTCCGCTTCGGTTTTCGTGCAAGGGGTAGTCGCCGGTACCAATATTGATTTGGTGCTCTTCAAGAAAGCGTTTAATAGAACACAAAACGTAGACGCAACCACAGTCGTCGCAAAGCCTAATGACGTAATAGCTTATACTCTGACTGTCGAAAATCGGGGCAATGGGGCTACTAGTAATTATGTATTCCAAGATAATATCGAAGATATTCTCCAACTGGCGCAACTAGAGGATTTTGGCGGCGCAGAATTTTTACTGGGGCAGTACTTATTGAAATGGCAGCCAGTAACGATTGGAGCCTTTTCTAAAGTTGAGAAAACCTTCACCGTGACAGTTAGATCGTCTTTTCCCCAAGGATCAGACAATATTATGACTAACTTTTTCGGCAATACCGTGAATGTCACAGTAAATAAACCGGCAGTAGCTGGGGTGTTTATTGCGCCTAAAACCGGTTCTACCGCTACCTTAAGTTTCGGCCTAGCGGTGCTATCCGTGCTAGGTTTTGCGGTTTATAGAAAAAGAGAGCAATTGAAATTATTCTGGCAAAAAATTGTATGAATAAAATTCTGTTAGGCGTAATTGTCCTGCTGGTTATCTTAGCAGGTATCATCTGGTTTTACCAAAGTCCCAAAGAAACACAAGAAAATTCTTTACCCGTATTGTCTGTGTCTGCGTTTAATCAAACGCAAAGTAATGACGCCACAAAAGTTTCAGCCAGACCACAGGATTCAATCGAATTTATTTTAACCGGTCAGAATCAAACCGATCAAATTATCTTGGGTTATGTCATGACGATTGATATTTTCAAGCTTTCTGATTCAGCCACCCTGATTGATGCCGGTGGAGCAAGTTACAATTCGGCCAGTAATTCCTTGGTTTGGACGCCACTAGACATTCCGGTGGGTGGATCAATCGAAAAAAAGTTCACCGTACGGGTCAACGAGTTACCTCCCAACACGCCATCGCAAATAATGGAGGTAGAATTTAGCAATAAAATACAAATCACGGTTAGCCCAAAATTACAGGTTTTGGGCAACACTGTGCCAGCAAGTTCACAAGACCCATATACGGCCCCCATAACTGGATCAACCACAGGGTTGGTTTTGATCTTGTCGGTTTTAACCACTTTTGCCGGATTGATTATACGAAAGATCTGGTTTAGAGCCTGGGGATAAGCTTTCATAAAAACGAAGAAAATAAACAGACCGCATGATCTTGCGGTCTTTTATTATTTTAGATATGATTGATTTATAGCAAGAAAACCAAAGACAAAAACCGAAAAATAGATTCGGTTTTTAATTTTATCCAGCACCAGTTTTGACAGTCTAAATTATTGAAAGTAGCTGCGTTTACCCAATTTATGGCAAACTCTAAAAAAATTTTAGTCACCGGCGGGGCGGGATTTATCGGTTCTCATACCACAAAGTTGCTCCAAGAGCAGGGGAGAGACGTTGTTGTTCTGGATAATCTTTCAACAGGACACGTCAGTAGTGTTTCGTGCCCGTTGATTATAGGTGATTTATCCGATCGAGGACTGCTCAATAAGATTTTTTCAGATTTTGATATAGATACTGTAATTCATTTTGCCGCCTCGGTGATTGTTGAAGAATCAATGATTCTGCCGGGTAAGTATTTTGAAAACAACGTGGTCAACAGTCTAAATTTATTAAACGCAATGGCGGCGCATGGTATTTCGAAAATTATTTTTTCTTCCAGCGCAGCGGTTTATGGCGAACCCCATTATTTGCCCATTGACGAGGATCACCCCAAGATGCCAACCAACCCTTATGGTGAAACCAAACTCATGGTGGAGAAAATTTTAAAATGGTATCTTACTTCACACAATCTTTCTTCGGTGAGTTTACGATACTTCAATGCTTCTGGGGCCCACTCTGATGGGAGTTTAGGAGAGAATAAAGCGATTGTGACCCATTTGATCCCGCGAGTTTTGCGGGTTGCCGCCCATCAGACCGAAGTTTTGCAAATTTACGGCAACGATTATTCCACTCCTGATGGGACTTGTATTCGCGATTATGTTCATGTCCTCGATTTGGCGCAAGCTCATTTTTTGGCGCTTGAGAAATTAGATAAAGAACAAGGATGTTTTGCCTACAACGTCGCCACAGGAAAGGGCCATTCGGTGACAGAGGTAGTTAACGCAGCCGTTGAGATTACCAAAAAAATGATTCCGATCGAATATGCCATAAGACGAAGCGGCGACCCCACCAGTTTAGTCGCGGATGCATCGAAAATTACCAACGAATTAGGGTTTAGTCCAAAATATTCAGATCTCGAAACGATTATAGGAACCGCTTGGGTTTGGCACCAGAGATTGTTACAAGAAAATCTTGCGAAAATAGTTGCGTAAAATCCATTTTTTTGGTACAATTTGTCTTGCAAATTCACCATTTTAGAAACAAACAATGAGTGTTAAATTATCAGTTATAATCCCCGCCCATAATGAGGAAAAGAGGATCGAACGAACCCTAAGGGATGTTGATGATTATTTGGAAAAACAGCATTACCCTTATGAAATAATAGTGGTTGATAACGCGAGTAACGACCGCACCTCCCAAGTCGTTGAAAAACTGGCTGCAACCAGCGTGCAAAACTCAAAAATATTACTCCAGCCAATCGTCGGCAAAGGGATGGCTGTTAAAATGGGGGTTGAGGCTGCCGTTGGAGATTACATTATGTTCATGGATGCCGATAACGCTACTCCGATTTCGGAAATTGAACAATTTTGGCCATCTCTCGAACAGGGAATAGAAGTGGTAATTGGTGATCGTTATTTGGATATTAAACATCGCGCCAAACAGCCGTTTATCCGGACAGTTTTATCCCGCGCGAGCAACTATCTGATCCAACTAGTTTTAATTCCTCACATTCATGACACCCAGGCGGGGTTTAAAGCATTTCAAGGTTTTGCAGCAAAACAAATTTTTAAACATATTACAATCCGTGGTTGGGCCTTCGATATGGAACTATTGGCTATTGCCTTAAAATTAAGCTACCGAATTAAAGCGGTTCCAATTACCAGAGAAGAAGAAGGAGGCTCGACTGTCCCCCCAACCGCTTTTTTACAATCCCTACGCGATCTATTTGTAATTAAATGGAATGCACTGACTGGAAAATATTCGACTAAATGACAAAATTTAAAGTAATAATTTGCAAAAAAATCACCGTAGGCATCTTAATGCCAGTTTTTTTATTTATGCTGTTTCCAACTCCAGGTTTGGCCACTTTAAGGGACTCAACACTTACAGCTGCTGCCATTACCACCTCTGATCCTTTTTTTACGACTGATGCCAGCAAGGAAGATCGACAGTGGTATCTGGCCAAAACTCGGGTGATTGACGCGTGGGATTTCATCCAAGGCAGCTCTTCGGTCGTGGTGGCAGTGATAGATACGGGCATTCACGCCAGTCACATTGAGCTAAACGACGGACGAGTTATAGAAGGATACAATGTCATAACCAAGCAAATTATCGCCGCAGGCGCTAACTCCGATGATAATGGACATGGGACAGCTGTGGCTGGGGTAATTGGGGCAATTTCTAACAATCAAAAAGGAATAGCCGGGATCAATTGGGACGTTAAACTAATGCCGGTAAAAGCTCTGGCAGCTGATGGGACAGGCAGCGTTTCGGCAGTCGCGGAGGGAATTGTTTGGGCTGCCGATCACGGAGCGAATATTATTAATTTAAGCATTGGTGGTGGGGGATTTGCTGCCAGTCAAACTTTATCAACTGCGATTGCCTATGCTTACAACAGGGGAAGTTTAGTCATCGCCGCGGCCGGTAATGATTTGGTCGAAGATGGCATTAACTTAGATTTTTCTCCAACTTACCCAGTTTGTGGTGATAATGGTTTAGATATGGTTTTGGGCATCGCCGCCAGCGACGTGTTTGATCAGAAAGCCAGTTTTTCTAACTTTGGCTCCAAATGTATTGATTTGATCGCTCCCGGCAAACGAATTCTTACTACAGCATATTTCCCCCAAGATCCCGCTGACAACGTTTTAATTTATGGCTCAGGAACTTCTTTAGCCGTCCCAATAGTTTCGGGAATCGCCGCTTTGTTGAAATCCGCCAATTCCAATCTAAGCAATGTTGAGATTCGAAATATTTTATTACGAACAGCAGATAACGTGGATTCTTTAAATACTACCAATTGCGACGGGGTTTCTTGCAACGGCTTGATCGGCAAGGGCAGAGTGAATGCTTTTAATTTTTTCGCGCCGAAATCGATCGTTGAGGGTTCCTTAGTTCGCGAAAGTGTTTCCAATAATCTTTATTATATTACTGGCAAGTCGAAACGAATTGTATCCTCTTTCGTCTTTACACAAAGAGGGATGGATATAAATAACGTGATTGTTGATAACAGTAATCAACTGCGTTTTTATGATTTAGGATCGCCATTGCCACCATTGGAAGGGACCCTGATTAAATCCGTCACAGACCCGACAGTTTATGTCATACACCAGGGGCTCAAAAGACCTTTAATGTATTTGGTTTTTACTTCGCGAGGTTACAAGTTTGACAACGTTTTAACACTACCAGATTTAGAAGTTGGAAATTATCCTTTGGGTGATTGGTATTGGCCCGCCGATTCCACTATGGTTTTGGTGGCTGGTAATCCGCTAGTTTATGTGATGGATAAAGAACTGCGCCGCCCAGTTACTTATTTTGTGTTTACGCAGCGAAAATTGTCTTTCGCTAAAGTAGTAAGGATCACGCCTGATGAATTTTCACACATCCCTTCACCCAACGATATATACTGGCTGCCGCCGTTGGATGGGACTTTGATTAAATCAAACACTGACCCGGCGGTTTATGTGATAGAGAGTGGTAGAAGACGACTTTTATCCTATTCGGCTTTTATTTCTCGTAAGTACAAATTTTCTAACGTAAAGACCCTGCCTCAAGTCGAAGTTGATGTTATAGCGACGGGCGAACCTCTAATTTAAAAAAAACAATGAGTCAAGTTATAAAAAAAATTATCGGGATCGGTCTATTATTTTTGTTGGTTAGTCCTGCGAATTTTGTTTTGGCTCAAACTTCGATTGACCCCTTATTTAATCCGAATCTGCTGATTCCCGACGAAGCCTTTGGCGATGTTGGGACGTTCGGTTCGTCTGCCGGTATTCAGAAATTTTTAGAATTAAAGGGATCGGTTTTATCTAACACCACTCCGGAGTTTTTGTTTAAACTCAAAGAGCCGGATACCCTGACGAAAGTTGGACTGGAAGATTTGCAACCTAACTTAACCAGACTTCGATCCGCAGCTGAATTGATTTATGATGCTGGTAGAAAGTGGGGATTGAACCCACAGGTCATTCTGGTATTGCTTCAGAAAGAACAAAGCTTGATTACCGGCACATTTTTCTCTGATTCGGATTTGCAACGGGCCTTAGACCGGGCCGTAGGGTTTGGCTGTCCTGATTATGAAGGCTGTGGTGATATTTTCGTCGGTTTTTATAGGCAACTATTTGGTAGTTTCGATCCAGCGGGCAATCGTTGGCTGGGAGCGGCGGCGTCTTTGATGAAATCGTTCCGAACGGAAGTTGGCGGAGTTAGGGTTGGCCGCGGTCCGATGGTTGATTCAGCCAGTAGATCGTTCGGCCGACCGGTTGTGCGAACATCGAGAGTGGGGGACACGATTATTTTGGATAATACTAATGGTGGTTTTTTTGGTGTAGCAGGCCAGCAATCGGTAACATTGGGCAACTTTGCGACAGCTGCGCTTTATCGTTATACGCCCCATGTTTTTAATGGTAATTATAATTTTTGGCGATTTTATTCCAGCTGGTTTAAATACCCCAACGGCACAGTGATTCAGCACCCAGGAATTCTTACTCAATATGTGGTTGACAACGGCACCAAGCGGCCATTTTCGGCTTTTGTTGCGCAGCAGCGAAAATTTAAAGTTGATAATGTTATCCTCGTTTCGCAAACTGAGCTTGATTCATATTTGACCGAAAAACCGATGCCGCCGCTGGATGGGACTTTGATTATGGGAGACAGCGAAGGAACGGTCTATCTGGTCCAAGATTCGGTTAAGCTTCCAATTTCTTATCCCGTGTTTGTGCAGCGCAAATTTTCATTTGCCAACGTCATAACTTTACCGCAAGCTGAAATTGCTAGCTACGGTCAGGGCACCTATGTTCCTCCTTTTGATGGAACCCTGATTAAGGGCCAGATTGATCCCACTGTCTATATGATCGATGGCGGGCTGAAACGGCCAATCTCGTTTGAGATTTTCAAAATCCGAAAATTATCGTTTGCGAAATTAATGATCCTTTCTGATGCGGAAGTTTTAACCATTCCTTTGGGCCCGTTTCTTACGCCACCCAACCTAGTTGCGATTAAGACGGCGAATGACCCAACGATTTATTGGTTTCGTGACAATATAAAACGCCAAGTGTCAGCCTTTGTTTATAAACAGCGGGGAGTCGCTTACTTTCCCCAAATCGTGATTTCAGACCAGGAGCTGGCATCGATCCCAACCGGCACACCGTTTCCTCCGCGCGACGGCTCAATCATCAAAGGCGACGCTTCAACCGCGATCTATAAAATGGAAAACGGACTAAAGAGGCTTTTAACCGCCGAAGAGTACCGACGACTTGGGTATCCAAAGCCTTCAGTTTTAGCACAGACAGAGGTTGATTCGTACCAATAGAAGAGTTATACTGATTTGATGGATTCTATTATTGAAGTCAGGAATTTAACCAAGCAATATAAAACCGTCACCGCGGTTGACGGGATTAGTTTTATCGTAAACCAAGGCGAGATTTTTGGAATTTTGGGTCCTAATGGCGCTGGCAAAACTACGACCTTAGAAATGATTGAGGGCCTAAAACCCATAAGTTCAGGGCTTGCCTTACTGGATGGAAATGATGTAGCCAAACATACCCACAAGGTTAAATCTTTAATCGGAGTGCAACTGCAATCGTCTTCGTTTTTTGAAGGTCTAACTTTGCTGGAACTTTTGGATACTTTCGCCGCGCTTTATGGACGGCGAGTAGATGCGGTTGAATTGTTGGCTGAAGTCCAACTGCAAGAAAAAGCCAAGTCGCAAGTCAAAGAATTATCAGGCGGCCAAAAACAGCGTTTCTCCATCGCCGCCGCTTTGGTTAATGATCCGAAGGTTTTGTTTTTGGATGAGCCGACGACTGGCCTGGATCCTCAGGCCCGGCGCCATCTGTGGGATTTGATCTCCAGTATCAACAAGAAAGGCAAAACCATCGTTCTAACCACCCACTACATGGACGAAGCGGAGATTTTATGCGATCGGATCGCAATTATGGATCATGCAAAAATTGTCGCCTTGGATAAAACCGAAAACTTGCTCAAACTGCCCAGCCTTTCATCCTCGATTCATTTTCGGGTTAATAAGCCTTGCAGTATCGAGCATCTGAAAAACTTGCCAGCAGTGATTGAAGTTGATGCCGAGGACCACAGTTATAAACTAAACACGAATAATGCTGAGGAAACTCTCCCAGCTTTGTTTAAACACGCGAAAGAATGCGGGTTTAATCTAGTTGATTTGCAACTTCATCAGCCAACATTGGAAGATGTTTTTTTGAAATTAACAGGTCACGCCTTAAGAGAATAATTATTCCGTGACCTGTTATCCCGGACCCCGATCCGGGATCTAGTAATTAGATTCCCGCTTTCGCGGGAATGGAAAAATCGCCTTAAGAGAATAGAATGAGAACTCTGTTAATTCTAACCTTATCAACTTTCAAAATGTTCGCACGGAACCGTCAAGCGGTTTTTTTTACGTTTTTTGCCCCCTTGATGATCATGACGATTTTTGGGCTTATCGGGTTTGACAACGTGGCCAAAATTGAAATTGGGACTGTGTTAAATGCTCCTCCGACATCGGGCACGAAAATGTTTTTAGAGCAACTAAAACAAATCCCGGCTTTTAACATTCATGAAGGAACGGTAGAAGATGAACGCGCAGCAATTATTGACGGTGATCGGTCAGTGGTTTTGATTATCCCTTTTGATTTAATCCCGCAAGTGCCCCAGATTAATTCGCCCAAGACCGTTATTGCGTTAACCAATGAAGGCCAGGCCCAACAGGCCAACACCGCCATCAGTATCGTCAATCAAATTTTGGACAAAACCACCATCGCCCTGGCTCGTACCCCCACGATGTTTAATTTGGTTTCGGAAACTATCAATGCCAGAAATTTAAAATATATTGATTTTTTGATTCCGGGCGTGGTGGCTTTGGCCGTCATGCAGATGTCGGTGTTTTCCGTCGGCTTTGTCTTTACCAGTTATAAAGAAAAGGGGATTTTGAAAAGATTAATCGCGACCCCGATGCGACCCTATCAATTCGTGACGGCAAACGTCATTACGAGATTACTTGTCACGGTTGTTCAAACTCTCGTTTTGATAGCGATCGGAGTTTTTCTATTTAAAGCCCACATGTTAGGTTCGTATTGGCTTGTATTGTTAATCTCCAGTCTTGGCGCCATTATGTTTTTGGGGTTAGGGTTTACGATTTCTGGGATCGCTTCAACCGTGGAAGCGGTGCCTGCGATTGCCAATTTAGTGGTTTTTCCCATGCTGTTTTTGGGGAATACTTTCTTTCCGATTTCTACCATGCCGGATTGGTTGCAGAAAGTGGCCAATGTTTTACCCCTAACTTATTTTTCTTCTTCTTTGCGGGAAGTCATGATTAAGGATGCTTCGATCAGCGCGATTGCTCCGGATTTACTTTGGATGTTGTTATGGTCCGTAGTTTTGGTCATTACCGCGATCATCACTTTTGGGTTTGAGGAAAAACGACAATAAAATCGCTCGGCACAGATTGAAATCCACCGCAAAAAGAAATTGGAATATTAGAGGAAATATTTTTGTACTCACAATTGATCGATCGGTCAAATGAGAGTACATTTTCCCAAAAAGAAAAGTCCTGAACCCTATCTCGGCCAGGACTTGAGCACTTTGATGGTTGCACAGATTTCCTCGCGGAGCTCACCCGGCTCCAGGTCTGGCAGCAGAGCCTCGTAAAACGCAAGACGCATTTGGATGTAGTCCGAGAGAAGATTCTGCGGGACGAGCCGTAATTCCTCTCTCGTTGTTTGTGCACAACGGCCCGGCTGTTGGTTCCGATCATTTGTTGCATTTTGCTTCGTGCACAAAGCGACTTTTTTGGGTATAATATTGGAGAATATGCTTCACATTGGACGCAATATTATAAGTCTGGTGATTTCGAGGGTGCTGGCCGCAGTCATCCTGTTTTTAATTTACACCAGACTGGCTCAATATTTGGGGCCAGAGGCCGCCGGCCAATACGGACTGCTGGCCAGCTACATCACGATTTTTAGCATTTTTGTTGATTTGGGCATGTCACAGTTGGTGATTAAGAAGGTCAGCGAAGACCAAACCCACGCGTCGAAATATTTAAGTAATTATTTTTTTATCCAAACTAGTTTGGCTGCCCTGTTCATGTTGATTATGGCCGCCATAGTTTATTTTGCCGATTATCCAGTAATTGTAAAAAATTCTCTTTATGTCACGTCTTTGGTACTATTTCTTTCTTCATTGAGTTTACCTTTTCGTTCGGTCATCAACGCTTTTCAAAAATTAACAGTTATCGCCAAAGTTAATTTTTTTAATTCCATGATTAATGCCCTCTTCATGGTTTTGGCGATTGTGCTGCGAAAGAATATATTCTTTTTGGCGTTTATCGGAGTGACCGTCAGCCTGTTCGATTTGATTGTCTATAGTTACATCACTCACAAAAAATTTGCCCGATTTAAATGGGAAATCGACTGGACCTTTGTCAAGCAACTGTTTATCTGGACCTGGCCGTTTACCTTGGTGACTTTTTTTAGCGTTTACAACCGAATTGACACTGTGTTGCTCGCGCATTTTCGGGATTTTCACGAAGTTGGCTACTATGCGGTCGCGTATAAATTTTGGGACGTACTGGCTTTTTTACCCACGGTGATCGGAATATCTCTCTATCCGTTTTATGCCCAGCGCCTGAGTGTCGGAGCGAAAGAAGACGTCCGCAGGGGAGTGGAAACCTATACTCGGTATATGATCGCGCTGGCATTGCCGCTTTCGGTAGGCGCTTTTTTGACCTCGACCAATTTGATCTCGGTGTTTTATGGTCAAGAATTTCTACCGGCAGCGCCCGCACTTTGGTTGCTCGTATTGTCGGTGTCAATTTTGTTAGTTTATTCGCCGGTGAACAGTTTGATTCTTTCGCAGAAAACCAAGACAGCTACAATTATTACTGGCGGGACCCTGTTTTTCAATGTCGCGACCAATATTATTTTCATTCCCAAATACGGTTTTGTTGCGGCAGCGGTGATTACCGCCATCAGTGAATTGATCCAGGCGGTTTGTTATTCTTACGTTATCAAACATCGGGTGATTGATTATCGAATTTTTCGAAATTTCGCCAAGCCGCTGGTTGCGGTTGCCGTCATGGCAGCATTTATAGTCCTGACACAGTCTTACTTGACTGTTTGGTTGGTAATAATTTTGGCCGGTTGTGTTTATGGTCTGATGCTGTTGCTCTCAAAATTTTTCCACAAAGAAGATTGGGAATTATTCAAAGCGGCAATTGATATACGAAAAAAAGTTGTAACCGAGATTAAACCAGACATAACCCTATGAATCCCGTTAGAGACAACTATATGCACTATGTATATATAATTCAAAGTCAACGAGATAAACATTTATATACCGGATCAACGAATGATTTACGGAAACGCTTCAGTGAGCATAATAATCGAAGAGTTTTTTCTACCAAAGGTCGGGGTCCTTTTACTTTGATCTATTACGAAGCTAGTTTAAATAAACAAGATGCTCGTGCTAGGGAAAAGTATTTGAAAACAGGAATGGGCAAGCGTTATATTAAAAACAGACTGAAGCGTTTCCTGTCTCTAACGGGATGAAAATAGGTTTGGAAGCAGAGCGAGCGAATTTACCCAACCCGACGGGGGTTGAGCGGTATGCGGCCGAATTGATCAAGCACCTAGCGTTGATCGATCGACAGAATGGATATGTGTTATATTTCCGTACGAAACCGCAGCCTTGGTTTTATGATTTGCCGAAAAATTTTCGTTTGCGTGTGATCCCGTTTCCGAAATTTTGGACCCAAATTAGATTATCTTGGGAAATGATCACTCACCCGGTGGACGTTTTGGTTATTTTGGCTTCGGTGTTGCCTCTTTGGCATCCGAAAAATTCAATTTTTACCACTCACGACGTCGCTTATGAGATGTTCCCCCAAGCCTTTACGAGATTTATGAGAAATTACTTGGTTTGGTCCACTCGCTTTGCGGTTAAACACGCCAGAAAGATTTTTGCGGTTTCAGAATCAACCAAGCAAGATCTGATAAAAATTTATCAGACTAATCCAGATAAAATTGTAGTTACTCATTTGGGTTTTGATAATAAGAAATTTCACCCCAGAAGCTATCAAGAGGTTCAAGCCGTTTTGGACAAGTATAATTTAGTTTACCAAAAATACGTGTTGTTTGTGGGCACTATTCAGCCACGAAAAAATATCATTCGTCTAGTGGAAGCGTTCCAGAAATTAAAACGGCAAAACCACATTGAAGAAAAATTAGCAATTGTAGGTGGTCGAGGGTGGTTGTGGGAGCCTATCGTCAAAAAAATTAAAATGGCCGGGTTAGATGGGTCCATAAAATATTACGATTATATTCCGGAAGAAGATATATCCTTCATCTATGCCGGGGCTAAACTTTTGACGTTGCCTGCGTTATATGAAGGTTTCGGTCTGCCGCCGCTCGAGGCCATGGCTTCCGGCGTGCCAGTAGTGGTGTCGAATGTCTCTTCCATGCCTGAAGCGGTGGGGGAGGCAGGGGTTTTGGTTGATCCCAACTCGACCGACTCCATCGCCGAAGGATTACTAAAAGTTTTGACTAATCAAAATGTCAGAAACCAGATGATCCAGCAGGGGTTAGAGCAGGCCAGAAAGTTTACTTGGGAGAATACGGCGAGAAAGACTTTGGAGGTAGTAGAAAGTTTGAAAGAATAAATTAAGTCTGTCTTTGCGAGGAGTCCCGTCATGGCGGGACGACCCGCCCGACTGATCGTCGGATCGGGCGGGCGAAGCAATCTTAGCTAAGAGATTGCTTCGCGACTACCAAGACTAATTCTAAGTAAATAAAGCAGTCGCTCGCAATGACAAGAAGAGATAGTCTATGCAAACATTCTTAATTACAATTTTCACTTTTTTGTCTATTGCCAGTTTTTGGTTTTTTTTGCGAGGCAAATTAAAATTTTCGCCACTTTGGATTATGTTATCGGCGTGGTTTTTGGCGATTGCAATTTCACAGCTGTATTTATCGCGTCTGGAAGTAGTCTGGCCCACCAAATACTGGGTTTTGGTTTTTATATCATTAGCTAGTTTTGCGCTCGGGGTTTGGGCATTCAGTCACCCCAGACTTGATCTGTGGTCCAAGAAATGGATCCCCGCTTTCGCGGGGATGGGAGTAAAGGCGGGGATGGGAGTAAAGGCGGGGATGGGAGAAGAAAAGGGAAGCATGATTAAAAAACTTCGTCTAGTTATTTACTTCCTGTTTCTAGCCTCATTGGTTGGGCTTTACATGTTTTACACCCGCGCCGGGAATTTTCCGCTACTGACCCAAAACCCTGATGAATTTCGGTTTATCGCCGACGAACAAGTGCCCGGGCTAATTAACTATGCGGCTCAACTGGCCAGGATTTTTATCCCACTTTCTTTTTTCTTGATTTTTTTTCAGGGATTTTCCTGGCGCAAACATTGGGACATCAGTCTCATCGGTCTGGTCGGTCTTACAGGTTTGATTTTATTTGCATCCCGCACGCAGATTTTTTTAATTGATTTGTGGGTCATGGCCTTGTATCTGTTCATCCGAAAACCAAGTTTTCGACAGGCAGTTAAATTTTATCCTATATTTCTTTTAGTTTCGATTTTGGTTTTGGCGATCGTTCCCTTATTCCGGCAATATAAAAGTTATGGCGCGGATTATCTCGGCGTCATCACAGGTATCGATACCAGCCACTATAACGCAGTCCAAAAAGCTCTGGTCCCGATCTATGTTGGGGTTTCCTTCAACCAGCAAGCCTTGCTCCATTCTTGGCAGTATTATCAAACCCACCCCTTGCAATATGGCAAAGTTACTCTGGATCCCTTCACGAATATTTTAGGACTTGATCAGTTTAAATCCCAATATGATTTGGGTGCGATATTTTATCCGTGGTGGAATACCGGAACCTATCTATTTCCATTCGTTCAGGATTTTGGGGAGTCGGCCTTTTATTTCACGCCTTTTGTTATTGCGGGAATTTTGACACTCGCCTGGAAATACTCGCAAGCCAACCCAAACTTTCTCTCGATTAACCTTTATGCTTATGCTATGTTTTTTATAGTCATGACCGTGTATTTATCATTCACGGTCCGCGCCGAGATGTATATTGATTTGTTTTTATTGGGATTAAGTTATGTTTATATTTCTAAAATCAATTATGCCCAAAGTTAGCGTCATAGTTTTAATTTACGAAGGCAAAAAGTTTATCAAACCAGTGTTTGATGCGATTTTCGCGCAGACACATAAAGATCTGGAAGTGATTGCGGTGATTAACAAATCGACAGATGGTGCTAAGGAAGCAATCCAAGCCAATTATTCAAGCGTCAAAATTATTGATCCCGGTCGAAATACAGGTTTCGCTGAGGGCAATAATATTGGTATCAAAGCTTCAACTGGTGAATTCATTCAGCTAGTCAATCAAGACTTGATTTTAGAGCCAAATTATATTGAAGAAATTCTGAAAGATTTTGCGGATCTGAAAGTGGCCGCGGCTACTGGCAAGATTTTGCGTTATAATTTCGATAAAAATCAGAAGACCAAAATTATTGATACGACCGGAATTATCATGCAAAAATCAGGGAGGGCGAGGGACAGGGGGCAGAACCAAGTGGACGCGGGACAATTTGACAATAATGATAGCCGAATTGTTTTTGGCGTTTCTGGAGCCGGCCCGATGTATCGCCGAAGCGCCTTGGAGCAGGTTAAGTATTGTAATCCTGTCTTTGCGAGCGAAGCGAAGCAATCTCCGCCAAATGAAGGGATTGCTTCGTCGCCTGCGGCTCCTCGCAAAGACGAAAATTGCGAATACTTTGACGAGAACTTCTTTATGTATTGGGAAGATGTGGATTTGAGCTGGCGGCTCGATAACGCGGCGTATATATGTGCGTATATACGTGAGGCTGTTGCGTATCATGGCCGCACCGCTGGCCAGGCGGCGGGTGGATATTTGCACTTATTCAAATTTATCCAACATCACAAAAAGTTATCACCGCAGGTTTTGCGCTTAAATTACAAAAATCATATTTTGATGTATCTAAAAAATGCCCGGCACATTTGGCACCCGGCGTTTATCTTCCGCGAGTTAGCGATGCTGATTTATGTTATAATCTTTGAGACTAGGACTTTAAAAGTAGTGCCGGAATTGTGGCGGCAAATTCCTCAAACTTGGCGCAAACGTCATCTACAAAAGAAGAGGCCGTGACCTAGAGCGGGAAGCTCCAAGGTCACGGCGGGGTCGAGTTCGTCGACCGCCGTCAGTACAGCCACGGGTCAGGCTTTGGTCAGGTCGCCTTGCGCTGCGTACCAGGAGACGTACTGCCGAGCCATGCCGAGGAATTGTTTGACGCTCAGTGGTAGTCCAGGAAAGGCTTTGGTCAGGGCCGGCTCGACCACGGACAGATATGGCTCCACGTCGGTCATACCGCCGCGGTCGAATTCCTCCTCGATATCGGTCTGCCAGTTGGTGACGTATTTGTCCACGAGCATGAGCGCGGCCAGGTTGCGCAACGACGCGGCAATTTCGGCGGCGGCTACCTCGGTCGGCACGTCGTAGCGGGCGAAGTTGTAGAGTTGCTTGAGGGCATCTGGATTGCTTCCCGCCCACAGCAGGTCCGATGCTGTTTCGAGATTAGCGACCCAGAGCACCTCGTTGAAGAATTGCGGCCGGCGTGTAATCATGGACTTCCTCCTTGGATGTTTAGAATATAACAAGATTTACTCTTATTGCCAATAGTAACTTATGGATTTATCCGTCATAATTGTCAATTATAATACCAAAGAACTACTCAAACGGTGCTTAAAGTCCGTCATGGCCTCGCACACTGATTTTGGGTTTGAAACCATCGTTTCAGATAACGGTTCGACTGACGGCAGCCAGGCTTTGGTAAAAGAAGAGTTTCCCGAAGTTGTTTTGCTCGAAAATGGTGCAAATTTAGGCTTTTCTAAGGCCAATAACATAGCTATCAGACGGGCTACCGGACGATATTTGTTATTACTAAACTCTGATACCCAAATTCAATCTGATACCCTGACTCTTTGCATTAAGCGGATGAATCAAGATGATTCGATCGGGATTTTAGGCTGTAAAGTATTGTTACCAGATGGGAAACTTGATCCGGCTTGCCGGCGGAAATTTCCCAATCCCCGGAATTCATTTTTACGACTATTCGGTCTGGAAAAATTTAGCGATTATAATATCAATGCTCCGATTGATAAAGAAGGGGAAGTTGATTCGGTCACTGGAGCCTTCTTGATGATTCGAAAAACAGTGGTTGACCAAATTGGGCTTTTGGATGAAGAATTTTTTATGTACGGCGAGGATTTGGATTGGTGCTGGCGCGCAAAAGCAGCAGGATTCAAAGTTTTATATTATCATGGCGCACAAATTACTCATTTCAAATACGGTTCCTCGCAAAAAAAACCGTTTTTTATAATTCGATCGGCCCACGAAGCGATGAAGATTTTTTATCGCAAGCATTATGCTGCTCGCTATTCGTGGATTTTTAACCAACTTGTATTCTTAGGGATTAGTTTCCGGAAGTATCTGGTGATGTTGATAAATATATTTAGAACAAAAAAAGTAGTTCATTAATCCCGCACCACTTTTTATCAAAATTGGCAAAAAATTGGCTTTGCCTAGCCTCCCTTGCCAGTTCGGCGGGCAGGTGCTAAAGTATTTTTATGGATTATCCACTAGAAACAAATTTTCCCGAAACTCCTGTCAAGAATAAAAAGATAAAACTTTACACCATTTTGGTGGTTTTATTTTTGGTGGTTTTCGGGTTAGGTTTTTTCACGGGCAGGGGACAAATCAAACTTCAGAACGGCAAGATTGAGATTACAAAAGGCGATCAACCAGCCACCTCAGCAGATTATTCGCTACTTTGGGATGCTTTGAATATTTTGAATAACAAATACGTGGATCGGCCACTGGATCAGCAAGAACTAATGTATGGAGCGGTTGCCGGTTTGATCCAAGCCGCCCGTGATCCTTACACGGTATTTTTCGACCCCAAAGAAGCCAAAAGTTTCGCCGAAGAGTTAAAAGGATCTTTCGATGGCATCGGCGCAGAAATCGGGATCAAAGATGAGCAATTGGTAATTATCGCGCCCTTGGATGATACCCCGGCGCAGCGAGCCAATCTGCGCGCCGGCGACGCGATCATCGCGATTAATGACGAAGGAACGGTTGGGATGACTACGGATCAGGCGGTATCTAAAATTCGCGGCAAAGCCGGCAGCCAAGTGATTCTGACGATTATTCACAAAGGAGAAACAAAGTCCGAAGAGATTAAGATCACACGAGCAAAAATTGTAATTAATAGTGTTAAATTTAGTTCGAAAGAAATCAGCGGCCAAAAAATCGCGGTAATCAAAATCAACCGTTTTGGCGACGACACGAAAGGGCTTTTGGATCACGACATTGACCAAGCGGTTTCCGGCGATTATGCCGGGTTAATTCTTGATCTGCGCAATAACCCCGGCGGGTACTTAGAAACTGCTGTTACCACCGCTTCCAATTGGGTGGATGATGGTTGGGTCGTACTAAAAGAAGTTGCCTTTAACAACGCAGAAAAAATTTATAAAGCCGAAGGGGTGCCCAGGCTTAAGGGCATGAAAACCGTTGTTTTAATAAATGTCGGCTCTGCTTCTGCTTCAGAGATTGTCGCCGGCGCTCTGCAAGATTATAAGTTAGCGACTCTGGTCGGTGAAAAAACCTTTGGTAAAGGATCAGTACAGGAATTAGAGAACTTACGGGATGATTCTCAGCTGAAGATTACAGTCGCCAAGTGGTTTACGCCGAAAGGAAGAGGGATTGATAAAACCGGCTTGGAACCGGATGTCTTGGTCGAACTGACGGCTGATGATGCGCAGAATAAGCGGGATCCCCAGATGGATAAGGCTTTAGAATTGCTCAAATAGTTTTGACCCCATCGCGAGCTCCGACGTTTTTGGTCGGAGCGTGGCGATCTCTTTTTTAGATTGCTTCGTCGTTGCCCAAATTAGCGCTTATTTGATCAATTGCAACTCCTCGCAATGGTATTTTCGTGATATAATCACGCCATGGACTCCAAAGAATTAAGAAATAAATTTCTCAACTTTTTCGTAGAAAAAGGACATGAAATCATTCCTTCCGCATCGTTGGTACCGGCAGATGATCCAAGTGTCCTGTTTACGACTGCTGGCATGCACCCGCTGGTTCCTTTTTTGCTTGGCGAGAAGCATCCAGCCGGCATAAGATTGGTTAGTGTCCAAAAATCCTTGCGGACCGACGATATCGATGAGGTCGGCGACAATGTCCATAATACTTTTTTCGAAATGCTCGGCAACTGGTCGCTCGGAGATCCCGCCCGACCGGACGACCCCGGTCGTTCGGGCGGGTATTGGAAACAGGAATCGATTGCTTGGTCATACGAATTTTTGACCGACAAAAAATGGCTGGGATTAGAAAGAGAGAAATTAAAAGTCAGCGTGTTTGCCGGAGATCAAGACGCGCCCAAGGACGAGGAGTCAGCCAAAATTTGGAAAAGTTTGGGATTTAGAGATGACCAGATTGAATACCTGGGAAAAAAAGATAATTGGTGGGGACCGCCCGGCATAACTGGCCCGTGCGGCCCGGACACGGAAATTTTTTATAATACCGGCAAAGAATGGGTCGAGATTTGGAATAACGTCTTCATGCAGTATGAAAAAACTGCGGAAGGCAAATTTATTCCGTTGAGGCAAAAAAATGTTGATACTGGCATGGGCATGGAGCGTACGACCGCGGTTTTGGAAGGCAAGGAATCGATCTATGATACAGAATTATTTTTACCAATCATTGAAAAGATTCGGATTCTATCAAAAGTACAAGGCCAAAAAGCGGAGCGAATTATTGCCGATCATTTGCGCGCTGCGGTGTTTTTGATTGCTGACGGCATAATACCTTCAAATAAAGATCGCGGCTATATTTTGCGGCGGTTAATTCGCCGCAGTATTACTTATGGCCAGAAGCTGGGAATTGAACAGGATTTCACCACTGATATTGCCGACGTAATTAGACATATATATGGACGTATATATGCGGAATTAAACAATTCCAAAATCGAAGATGAGTTAAAAAAAGAGGAACTGAAGTTTCGAACTACCCTGGCTAAGGGCATGAAAATTTTAGAAAGGAAAGAGGGAATTACGGGCAAAGAAGCTTTTGATTTGTTTCAAACTTTTGGTTTCCCCTTTGAATTAACGAAAGAATTTGCTACCGTTGCAAACATCTCACAGTTTGAAGAAGAATTTAAAAAACACCAAGAGCTTTCTCGCACCGCTTCAGCCGGGCAGTTTAAGGGCGGCCTGGCTTCGCATTCCGACAAGATTATCCGTTTGCATACAGCAACTCATCTGATGAATGCTGCTTTGCGCAAAGTTTTGGGTGAAAATGTTTGGCAAAAGGGGAGCAATATCACCGAAGAACGGACGCGGTTTGATTTTACTTTTGACCGAAAAATGACGGATGAGGAAAAAGCCGAAGTTGAAAAGCTGGTCAATGGATGGATCAAGGCAGATTTATCGGTAAAAAGACAAAACTTGCCGTTAGAAGAGGCAAGGAAACTTGGGGCCATCGGGGTATTTGGGGAAAAGTACGCTGAGACGGTTTCGGTGTATACTATATATGATAAGGAGAGCGGGGAAGTGATTTCCGCGGAATTCTGTGGCGGCCCGCACGTGGAGCACACCGGAGTGATCGGAATGTTTAAGCTCATAAAGGAAGAGGCAGTGGCATCAGGCCTGAGGAGAATTAAGGGTGTAATTAATTAGACTGCTTCGCTTAGTTCGCAGATGCGCATTTGCGAGGAGGCGAAGCCGACGAAGCAATCTATTTTATGATCAATTTAGAAAAAATTTCTGGGTTGCCGATTGAACTGACTGATGATTATCATCTGAAATTCAATCCGCCGCTAACTGATAGAGAGCCGACCATTGTACGGAAGTTTTCTGAATTGATGCCGGTCTTGATGGAACAGGGTTTAAAACCCGATTACGAAGATCGATATTTCGTCTACCGAGCGATATCCTTGCCGGAAGACGAAGCAAAAGTCAAAAAGTATCATCTAACTTACGATGTTACGATTCTTCCACCCGGCAAGCTCGGAGCGGAGTTTAACAAAACTGTTGGCCATTATCATGCAAATATTCCGGGCAAAAATATTGCGCACCCGGAAATATATGAAGTCCTAAACGGTCGCGCTTTGTTCGTTTTACAAAAAATGGATGCGGAGTTTAGAAAAGTCATTTCTGTTTTAGTGATCGAGGCTGATCGCGGCCAGAAAGTTGTTTATCCGCCCAACTACGGACACGTGATTTATAATATAGGCCCCGATCCTGTGGTTACGGCAAATTGGTGCTCGACTAACTATAAAGCGCTCTATGAACCGGTGGCTCAATTGCACGGTTTAGCATATTTTGTCACAGCCTCACCCCACCAGCCGTTTGATTTAGCGGCGAATAGAAATTATGGAGAAATTCCCGCCGCTCGGATGTTTACGAATAAATTTATGTCGGGTTTTTCGATCGTCGCCACTAATCGTCCGATGTATATAGAAGGAATGCTTCATCCGGATGAATTGGAATTTTTAAGCAATCCAGAAAAATACGCCGTAGAGCTTTCTTCCATTAGTTCTTGATTTTATGTCCCCGAAAATTATCAAACTGAATAAGTCAGACGATATCGTTTCAGTCGTCAAACAGATTCGAAAAATCAAAGATCGCGAAGTGATCTTTGAATTGGAAAAAGGTTCCACCCTGCTTCGCAGTTCGGATAATTTGAAGCTCATGAAAAGGACCGGCGAAGCTATGGGTAAGAAAATTTTGGTAACGACCGACGATGAAGTCGGGCGGGTGTTAGCCAAAAAAGCCGGGGTCCTAAATAGCGCGATTGAAGTAAAAATGCCCAAAGGAGGTTCATTGATGCGAACCTCGCAAGACATCAAGGTCCGATTTTCTGATATTGCAAGCCGACCAATTCGCAGTGTTCAAAACCAGATTGAAACGATGCCTCTACCCAGTGTTGTGAAAGCCGTCAAAACAGCTTCCCAGCGCGTATCCTCGAAACTTACTAAAACCGTCATAATAAGTTTAATCGTGCTGGTCGCAGTTTTTTTGGCTCTGGCGGTTTTGCTTCCTCGGGCGAATATCGAAGTCTATGCTCGTTCCGAGCCCATCACCAGAGATTTGGAAATCACAGTTGATAAAACCGCGACCAACGCGGATCCGGTTAAATTGACGGTCCCGGCGATTTTGATCAACCAAGAGGTTTCGAAAACAAAAAATTTCGAAACTTCTGGAATCAATCCGGTCGGCACGAATGCCTCCGGCGAGGTTGTGATTTATAACAACACTTCATTTACCCTGACCCTGAAGGCAGCAACCACCACGTTACTCGTTGACGGAAAAAAATACTTTTTCACCAAAGATCAATCGGGGATTCGTCCCAATGCTGCCAGCAACCCAGTCTCGATCGTGGCCGAATTGCCCGGCGAAGCGTACAATCTGTTACCGAATCAAAAATTTGAAATCATCAATACGGCTTTGGGAAATCGTGATGTCTATGGCATGAATCCCAAAACTATCAGCGGGGGAGCCGCCATCAAGACGAAAGTATTGTCCCAGAAGGATCTGGACGAAGCGCGGGAGATTTTGATCGGCGAAATATTAAAACAACTGGAAACTGATTTAAGCGATCAGCGAGGAGTTGCCGTGAAAATTCCCCGCAATGGTATCACGCTTGATGTTTTGGCTGACGCGGCCAACCAAAATGTCGGAGATGAGACAGAGAGTTTTGACATGACACTAATTATCAAAGTTGCGGGTGTGGGTTTTAGTGAAGACGATATCAAATCCGTGGCTGTCGCTAAAATTCAAGAAGTTTTGTCCGCCGATAAATATCTACTTGATGAAGCAAGCAAGCAAGTGGTGGCTGCCTATAAAACCGTGGATATCCAAAACGGTCGGGGGGTTTTGACCGTGCATTTTGAAACAGTAGCTTCTTATCAGGTGGACTCATCAAATTTAACCAAAATTTTAGCCGGCAAGACCGAGTCAGAAATCAAAGAGATCATGCTGAGCAAACCAGAGGTGGATGATGTGAAGGTAGAATTTTGGCCGTCCTGGCTGGTGCATAAAGCTCCCAGGTTGAATGGCAGAATCGAAATTGAAACCATATTGTCTGAGTAATGGCTTAGATTAGCCAAAAATTGATCATTAAGTAGATCTGACAAAATGAGGGTTTGACAAGGAGTGGTAGTTTTGTTACTATTTTTGAGCAATTAGCTTTATATCACTTTTATTTCTACAGTAAATCCAGACTTAGGGAAGTCTAACTTACAAAAAAATATGATTGAGTTGGAGGGGAAAGTTATTGAAACTTTGCCTAATGCTGTTTTTCGTGTGCAGATTGAGTCCGGTCAAGTGATTTTGGCTCATATTGCGGGAAAATTGCGAGTGAACAAAATTCGAATTTTGCCAGGGGACAAAGTCATCGTCGAAGTGACACCATATGATTTGACTCGCGGGAGAGTGATAAGACGCTTGCGGTAATACGGTTTACGGCAGCGCCACGCGTATCGGTAACCGTTAGGCGTTAAACGGCCGTAAGAACGCAGCCGTAAGAGACGATACGCGCAGCGCAAACGAATAACGATTAACGATAAATTTATGAAAGTAAGAGCCTCAGTAAAACCGATGTGTAAGAAATGTAAAATTGTCCGCCGGCAGGGTCGGATTTATGTTATTTGTTCGAATCCTAAACACAAGCAGCGCCAAGGTTAACTTTTGACTTTTTATTTTTAACCTTTAACTTTGAAACATGGCACTAGTTAGAATCGCGGGCGTGACCCTCCCGCAACAAAAAAGAATCGAAGCAGCTCTCCCTTATATTTTTGGGATTGGCTGGCCGGCCAGCCAACGGATTTTAAAGGCCGTGAAAGTTGATCCGAATAAGCGCACTTCCGAACTTAACGAAAATGAAGTGGCGAAAATTCGCGAATTTATAGAAAAAAATTACACCGTGGAAGGAGCGTTGCGGCAACAGGTCACTATGAATATTAAACTTAAGAAAGAAATTGGCTCTTATCAAGGTATCCGACATATCAAGGGATTACCAGTCCGCGGGCAGCGAACCAAGACCAATTCTAGAACTCGCCGGGGTAATGTGCGAAAGACCGCCGGTTCCGGCCGCAAATCATCAGCAGAAAAGACTTAATGCGGTTTTACGGCAGCGCCATGCGTATCGGCAAACGTCAAACGATACGCGCCGCGCCGACGAATAACAATTAACGAATAAGTATGGGACAACAAAAAGCTACCACAATTCCCGGAGAAGCAGTTAAGGTTGGAGCCCAGACGGCGCCAGCCCCAACTTCGAAGAAGAAAAAATCGAGAATCAAAGTTGCTCGAGGCCGAATTTGCGTTGAATCAACTTATAACAATACGATTGTGACTATCACTGATGTTAACGGCAATGTAATCGGTTGGGGTTCGGCCGGTCGCACGGGATTCAAAGGATCGAAAAAATCAACTCCGTACGCCGCCCAAAAAACCATGGAGGATGCCCTGGCTCGTCTAAAAGATGTTGGCCTTACCGAAGTGGATGTATTGGTAAAAGGTATCGGTACCGGACGAGAGAGCGCGATTAGGGCTTTGCAAGGTAGTGGTCTGAATATTCTCTCAATTAAGGACCGAACCCCGATCCCGCATGGGGGCGTGCGTCCCAAGAAAGCAAGGAGAGTTTAAATGGCTCGCTACACCGGTCCTAAAATTCGACAATCCCGCAAGTTTGGCGAAGCTTTTACGAAAAAAGCCGAAAAGTATTTGGCGAAGCGAAATTATCGCCCTGGTCAGCACGGTCAGAACCCACAGCGGATTTCAGAATTCGGTATGCAGCTGCGCGAAAAACAGAAGGCCAAAATTATTTACGGATTAATGGAGCGACAATTTCGCAGATATTATGAAGTTGCCAGTCGAAAGGTTGGCGCGACCGGAGACGCCTTGATGCAACTTTTGGAAACCAGACTTGATAACGTGGTTTTCAGGCTAGGGATCGGCGCGACCCGAGCTCAGGCCAGGCAGTTGGTTAGTCATGGTTTTTTTGATGTCAACGGACAGAAAGTCAACATCCCATCATATCAACTGAAGGTTGGTGATGAGATCAAAGTGCGGGAGAGCAAAAAGAACTCGAAATATATAAAAATCCTCCAACCAAGTTTGAATAATACAAAGACTGTGGAATGGTTGTTGTTGGACCCTAAAAATCTTTCCGGAAAACTTTTATCCAAACCGACTCGCGAACAGATTGATAGTAATTTAAATACGCAATTAATCGTCGAATATTATTCCCGTTAATTTTAATCATTAATCTTTAATCTAATTTTATGGAAAACATAGCGCTCCCGAATAAAATTTCATTTCAAGACCTAGGTTCGAATAAATATAAAGTGATTATGGAGCCGCTTTATCCAGGCTATGGTGTTACGCTTGCCAACAGTCTTCGCCGCGTTTTGCTTTCTTCCTTGCCTGGGGCCGCGGTTGTGGCGGTTAAAATCAAGGCTGTGGATCATGAGTTTTCCACGATTCCGAACGTCAAAGAAGATGTGATTGAGATTATTCTTAATTTAAAGCAGCTGCGCATGAAAATTCATACTGACGCAACGGTCAAACTGGAACTGAAAGTGAAAGGTGAAAAGCAGGTAACCGGCGCTGATTTTAAGAAAAATTCGGACGTGGAAATCGTCAATCCAGATATGCATATCGCGACCTTGGATAACAAATCGGCGGAGCTGGACATGGAAGTGACTGTGGCCAGAGGCCGAGGTTACGTTCCGGTCGAGCAACGGGAACATGAGAAATTAGAAATCGGAACGATTGCCGTGGACGCAATTTACACTCCGATTCGGATGGTTAATTATGAGATTAATAACGTCCGGGTTGGTCAAATCACCAACTATGACGAATTGATTTTAACTTTAGAGACTGACGGCACCATCAACGGTCAAGATGCAATTGATCAAGCTGCAAAGATTTTAGTCGATCATTTCAATTTGTTCAGCAAAGATCAACTGAGTCAAACCCAAGAGCCGGTTTTAGACGCGGCCAAAGAAGAGGGAATCAAAACGCCGGAAGAGGACGATCTCAAATCCTTGGGTCTGTCGAACCGATCTTACAACGCGCTGATCAAAAATAACATTACGACCATTTCACAAGTAGCCGGCTTAACCCATGACCAACTGATGACCACTGATGGCTTGGGTGCCAAATCAGTCGAAGAAATAGAGCGATTACTAGCAGGGTATTTAGGGAAATAATTTCTAATTGACCTAATTGATCTAATTTCTAAAAATGAGACATCGAAAGAAGCAGAAAATTGGCAAAGGTAGAGATCACAAAAGGAAACTTTTGCGGGCTTTGGCTGCTTCAGCGATTGTTTACGAAAAAATCCAAACCACGGCCGCCCGCGCTAAGGTTACCCGTTCTTTGGTTGAAAAATTGATCACCAAAGGCAAAAACGACAGTCTGCATTCTAAGCGTCAGATTTTCTCAGCACTGCCAATCAATGCCGCACGTAAGGTCATCGAAGTGTTAGGACCACGTTATAAAACCCGCCCCGGAGGATATACTCGGATTGTGCGAATTGGCAAATATAAAGATGGTATGCCAAAAGTAATGCTGGAGCTAGTCGAGTAGGATATAGGGGATAGGTTATAGAAAAATCTATAACCTAAAACCTACAACCTATAACCTAAATCCATGAAAACATTTATTCCAAAAACGAAAGATATCAAAAGAGCCTGGTACGAAGCCGACGCGTCGAAGTTTACTTTGGGTCGGTTGGCTTCGAAAGCGGCTTCAATTCTTCGTGGTAAGCACAAAGTAACATTTACCCCTCACATGGATGTGGGAGATTTCGTGATTGTAAAAAACGCAGAATTGATCAGATTTACCGGACGCAAATTGGCGCAGAAGAAGTATTACCGATTTTCTGGTTACCCGGGCGGATTATATACCAAGAAACTTTCTGATCGAATGAAAACCGAACCGGACAAAGTTATCCGCGACGCGGTTTACAACATGCTGGATAAAAATCGGTTACGCAAACATATTTTAAGACGACTGAAAGTGGTGGTCGGTGACAAACACCAGTTTCAGGTGGATAAGGAACTTTTATAATGGAAGCGATACCTAAAAAAATAGCGAAGAAAACCGTGCACAAAAAAGCAACAATCAAAGCGGCCAAAACCACCAAGCCTGCCGTTGAAACTCCGAAGGTTGCTCACGCTAAGCATTTTTACGCGGTCGGTCGCAGAAAAACCGCAGTGGCTCAAGCAACTCTCAGCTCTGGAGACGGGACCATCACCGTGAATCAATTGCCGCTGGAAGGTTATTTTATGACGGCTAGCTTGCAGCACATCGTCAAGCAACCACTGGCGACCTTAGGTCAAGAAAAGAAACTGAATGTTAGAGCGAAAGTTCATGGTGGCGGCATCCATGCTCAAGCCGAAGGTTTACGGCATGCGATCGCCCGCGCCATCATTGCCCTGGATCCTGAATCTCGAAGAACTTTGAAAAAACTAGGCTTTTTGACTCGCGACCCGCGGGTGAAAGAACGAAAGAAACCAGGGTTGAAACGAGCCCGCCGCGCCCCACAGTTTTCCAAGCGATAAAGAGCTGACATTATAAAAATACTTATACCAATCAAGTCCTTGGTTCGATATAAAGCATAAGGTAAAGCTCTGTTCATTTGGGGGACAGAGCTTTTTGCTTATCATAATACCTCGATTTATATCCAGTTTTCATCTGTCATTTGCTGCCAATATTTTTGCCAAAATAAATTTAATAGTCTCAGTCCTAGTGTCCAACATGCTGTCCGATCGGACGAAGAATTGGACAAGGTGTTTTAACCATTAGGGTCTAATATTCGTTAATACGATAACCTGTTAATATAATATCCATTGTCCAACCATATAACCGTACGGGCGGCAAATTGGACATTTAAGTTATTTGTATTTATAGTATAAGTTATAGTATAAATTTATGAATAAAGAAGAATTGAAAGAAGCATTTATTGAAACCATCAAAGATATGGGCGGGTTGATTGATGATATAATCTTCCGACCATATAGCTTGCGTATTAGCCGAATGTATTATCCCAGGTCCACTTATTATCACCGACTGAATAAGTTCGAAATGCAAGGCTTGGTCAAAAGAAAGCAACATCGAAAATACGGCAACCCTTTTGTCGTCACACAAAAAGGGAGAACGTTGCTGCATAAGCCGAGCATTCAAAAAAGAAGATCTGATGGGTTCTCAAGCATTATTATTTTCGACATTCCAGAAGATAAGCATCGGGAGAGAAATATCTTTCGGCGCTATTTGAAACGAAATGGTTACACTCTCATCCAAAAAAGCGTCCTGATCAGCCCATTGGAAATTTCACGTGAATTAGAAGAGTTGATGGAGGAACTTAAAATCAGACCTTACGTAACCAAGATTTCAGGTAAAATCAATTTTTCCTAAAAAGTCGCATATATGGCATAAAACAGTGTCCAAGCCCAACCATATGCCCGTACGGACGCGGGATTGGACAGTTAAATTCTCTAAGAATGTTATACATTTTTTAGATTTGGCAACCAATTTTCGACTTGACAATCAACCACCAGCATTGATATATTGGGGTCATCTTTATGCAGAATCGAGACGTCAAAGCAGTATTGTTCGGAGCGCTGTTTTTCAGCGCTTTTTTGATT
>Ga0155871_102_pt2 | contig 42685 bp, 33 predicted proteins | sample RifCSPlowO2_01_FD_107525 | JGI IMG/M metagenome (GOLD analysis project Ga0155871, IMG submission 107525) | Candidatus Doudnabacteria bacterium RIFCSPLOWO2_01_FULL_44_21
TTTTGACGAAATAAAGTTTCCCATCGATGGTGGTGATGTTGCCTCCTTCCGGCGGAAAGGCAAAGTTGGTGTGATAAATCGGAACCAGGCAATGCTCGGGATAGGTTGTAGTTGGGGGAATGGGAGCTGGGGATAGGGGAACTGACGGAGGAAGAGTTGGGCTTGGAGTACTTATAGTCCGGATCGGGAGACCGTGGCCAGAAAGGGCAATTATTGCATAAGCCGTAACTAATCCAGATCCACTGGTATCGGTTGGTCGCCATTTGAATGAACCATCTGGGAGTTGTAAATTTTCCAAAAAACTTTTGGCATTAGCGGGGACTGATTGACCGGCTGAGATTAAGCCTGAAATGACCCAGGCTGTGGACGCGCCATCCGCCGCAAGGCCTGGTGAAAAACCGTAGCCCCCTGATGAATCTTGGGATTGTTGTAAATATGAAAAAGCATTCGAGGGCGCGCCGCCGGTTATGCCAAGCGCGGCAATGGCCATGGCAGTCGTGTTTGAATCCGAGCCGACACCCGGGGCAAAACCCCAGCCGCCATTCGAGTTTTGGTTATTTAAAATAAATTGTCGTGAAGCATTGATCGCCCTGTCACCAGCACTGGCTGATTTGAATGCTAGAATCCCGAAGATATCATCATTGAGCAAGCTTGGGTCGCCGATTTGCGAGCCATCGAACATGGATTCCAGTTTGGCAATAAAATTTTCACTGCCAAAATTAGTGGGATTTTCACCAATTGCGGTGATGGCCAAAATTCGTTTTTCATAATCCGTCGCGATATTTGAGTTTAGCGGTTGGGATAAAAACGATTGGCCGACGTTTTGGCCCAAAGCCGCATAAGCCATGATCGACCACTCTTCGTTTTGCGGAAGAGTGTTGACGGCTTGATTGAGATTTGCAGCCGTTACTAAATGTCCTGAAACTAAAACAGCAGCGGATATCCCTGCAACCATCGCGAGGAGGCCGTATGGCCGACGCGGCGATCTAAATCTTGAAAAAGATTGCTTCGCCCGCCCGATCCGACGATCAGTCGGGCGGGTCGTTTCCGCTCCTCGCAATGGTTTTAAAATAATTTTTCTATTCAACATGAAAAGTAATTAGTAAAGAGTAATAAGTAATAAGAAGACGAGAAGCGGAGGAGGGGACCCTCCGCTTCCGAATCAGAGACCGCGAACGATCAGACGGGCGTCGTTGGAGACTGGAATGGCTGAAACATCGATTGTCGGAGCAGTCACCGGTCCGATCGCGACTGGTTGGTCGTTGACGAAAAAATTCCAGTTGATGCCGCCTTGGATCGCAATCCGGGCGGCGCCGTCGCTGCCGAACGCAACTCGTTGGGCGCTGATAAAGCCCGCCGAGCGGACTCGCTCCAACAGACTGCTGAAGGTGACTACAGGCTCACTCGGTGTCGTGGGCAAGGGTTGAGCGCAGCCACCGACGAGAAGCAGCTCGACTCCGTTGATACAAACTAATCGCAAGGCTTGTCGTCGATTCACGATCATCCTCCTTGGATGTAGACTCCGACGCCGCTTCGCGGGTCGGAGTAATTTTTCGCTTTCGCGAAAAATTAAAAAACACCTCTTCCGAGGTGACGACCCCGACGTTTTCAGTCGGGGCAAGAAAAATCCTGCTCGGGAGATGGCTCTAATTAGCGATCTGACTACCCAGTTGCCTGGGATTACAGTTGCGGCACAGTGCCGGAATCTTACCGGACTTCCCTAAATAGAACTTTTAGAAATTGGCGAGGAACGTAAATCTATCTTAATCTTTGGGATAAAAAGTGTCAAGCAACTGCTCACCGTTCACTAGACAGATGCTGAAAAATCTGCTATAATATATGTAGAATAAAATTCTGTGATTCGGATACAAACACAAACAACAATCCAAATTTAGCACCACGGCTTCATCAGTACGCTTTTTAACTCATGTCTATTTCCGGCCTGGAACACAATCATTAGGCTTAACCACCGAAGATTTGCTCTGGACAGGGAATATAATAATTGGGAAGTTCGTTGGGCACAAGGGGGTTGCCAAAATCAGCGACTCACCCTGCCTAACCGGATTTTCCATCGCAAAAAGATTAGGTTCTCTCGCCTAATCTTTTTGTTTAACCCGTTAGAAATCAATTTCTAACGGGTTTTACAATCCCCTTACTTTGGGTTATAATAAAGCAGAATTTAACCCCTTAATCTTAAAAAGGAAATAAAATGCTAGAATTTATCAAGAGAAAGTCGGCTGTGGGGGAACAACATGTTATGACCGCTCAGACGACAGGGAGCAATAAGTCAGTAGTATCGGCTGTGGATATTTCTCGATTCGATAAAATTATTAATTGGTGTTTATACGCGCTTATTGTAATTGTGCCAATTTTGTTTTTACCGATAACCTCGGAATTGCGCGATTTTAACAAGCAGAATTTTATTTTCTTTTTAATGGTTGTAATGATCGGGGTTTGGATAATTAAAATTTTATCCACTCGTCGCACCACTTGGGTGAAAACTTCTTTGGATCTTATTTTCTTGATCTATTTGGTAATTTATTTTTTGGCCTGTTTGATTTCCATAGATCGGGTTTCATCCTTTTTGGGCTATTACGGTCGGTTTACCGGCAGTTTTATTTCGGTTTTTAGTTTAGTCATTTTGTATTTTATCGTCGTCAATAATGTTCGCAGTCAAAAAGTGTTCGAGAAAATTATTAATTGTTATTTAATCGGGTCGGGGTTGGCTTTAGTTTATAGCTTGTTGCAGCTGCTGGGAATTTATATTATACCGGTGGCGGCGACGCATACGAGGGGATTTAATCCCATCGGCGGTTTGGTCAGTCTGGCAATTTACGCGGCTTTAAGTTTGGCTTTTTTCCAATGGGTATTTTTTGCTCAACTGGCGAACAGCCGCTTAAAAAATATTATGCTTTGGCTGTTATCGTTATTGGCCTTGGCGATTTTATTTTTAATCAACGCCTTTGTCGCTTGGATTGTTTTAGCCATATCGTTGATAGGATTGCTCGCTCTTGCTATGGGAGCAGGAGCCGAATCATCACAAGGTGTGTCGAGTCGGCCCTGGCATTGGAAGCCAATGCTGTTTTTAATCGTCAGTGTCTTGTTTATCGCTTTTCAGTTCCTGCCCCCTGCTTTAAATCCTCGGAACATGATTAGTTTTAACTTGCCGACTGAAATTCAGTTGTCTAACTCGACCACTTGGAGTTTAGTTTCCAATTCTTTAAAAGGCAGTCTTAAAACCGCGGTTTTAGGCTCAGGTCCGGGCACCACGGGAATTGTATTTGGCGATATCAAGCCGGAAAGTCTGAATAAAACGATTGTTTGGAACTTGAACTTTGACCGGGCCAGTAGTGAGATTGCGAATATAATCATAGAAACCGGCGTTGTCGGGTTTTTGGCATTTGAGTTAGCCGCTGTATTATTTTTTTTCTTTGCCTTATTTTTCCTGCTTAAACAGTCCAGCCATCTTGGGTGGAAGTTCGCTTTAGGCGCATTTATCCTTTGGCTGGCGATGTACATTACCCACTTCTTCTATTTTTTTAATACCACATTCTATTTTATCTATTGGTTGTCCGTCGGGTTGTTTATGGCGGCGGCTCATATGAAAACAGCCCCCGAAGAACCAAACAGTTTTTCTTTAGCTCAATCACCACGGTCGGCCCTGTCTTGGATGTTTGTCAGTTTGTTGATCTTGGCTATGTTGTTAGTCGGAACGTTTTTTGAAGCCGCTGTTTACGGCGGCGAAGTTTCGTATGCCGCTGGCCAAAAAGAATTAAACCAAAGCAAACCAGATTACGCCAAAGTTTCAGTTGATTTTACTCGGGCGATTACTTTGAATCCTTACCGCGATGTCTATCTTTTAGGCTACGGGCAAAATTTATTTTTTCAAGCTTCACAGGAAGCGGCGAAGCCCAATCCTGATATCAAGCAAATTCAAACTTGGATGCGTAACCTGATCGCCGCGGGTAAAAAATCCACGGAGATTTCGTCGGCCAAAGCCAGCAACTGGTCAGCCCTCGCGCAATTTTATACGAACATTCGAGGTTTGGTTAGTGGCACCGATGCACATATTATAGATTCTTGGCAGAAAGCCATTGAACGAGACCCCAAAAACCCTGCGCTTTATGTCCGTTTAGGGCTGGCGTATTCTATCGCCTCAGATATTATTGACCCCTCGATCGCCGGCACTGGGGCGGACGCGGATCAGGATGGTTTGGCCGACACAGTGGAACAGCAGCTGGGCTCGGCCCCGAATAACTCTGACACGAACGCTAACGGCGTGTCTGATGGCGACGAAGTGAAAGCCGGATTCAATCCGGTGACCGGCCTGAAGCTGGCCGGCCAACAGCTCTCACAGTTTGTCCGCACGGACGGCGCGATGCTTAAAAAAGCCGAGGATGCCTTAAATAAAGCGATTGAATTAAAACCTAATCTGCCAGATTCCTATATTGCCCTGGCCCGTGTGCAGGAAAAAGGCGGCCAGCTTGCTGAGGCCAAAAAACAACTAGATGCCGCAGCCAAGCAGTTCCCGAACAACGCGGATATTTTGTTTGAGCAGGGCCGGATCACTTTTAACCAGAGAGATTATACTGCGGCGGAAAAAATCTTTAAGACCGTGATCAGTTTAGCGCCGAACCATGCGAACGCCCATTATTCTTTAGGACTGATTTACCAGCAAAGAGGTGATATCGCTAATGCTTTGGCGGAATTCGAGAAGGCTGAGGAGATTGCCGGCCCCAATGTGGAATTGGAAAAACTCATCAACCAGCTCAAGACTCCTCCTACGCCTTAATGATTATGGAAGGGAAGTCTTTGGGGATTTTGGAAAAAACCTTAGGCTGATTTAAGACTAGCACCATATCTTCAATCCGGACGCCAAATTTATTGGGCAGGTAAATTCCGGGCTCGACCGTTACGATCAAGTTTCGGGTGAGTTTATCATTGGTATTAGTTTTGAAGCTCGGCGGTTCGTGGATTTTTTTGCCTACGCCGTGCCCGGTGCCGTGGGTAAAGTATGGGCCGAAACCCGACCGGTTTATGATATGTCGCGCCGCAAAATCGATTTGATCGCTGAATGTTCCCGGAACAATTTTTTTAATCGCGGCCAGTTGGCTCTTCAGCACGATATTGTAAATTTTCTCATGAATTGTTTTGGGCCGGCCTAAAAATAACGTTCGGGTAAAATCGGAACAATATCCGTTGATTTTTACTCCATAATCGAGCATCAAAAAATTGTTTTTAGCGATTCTTGCGTTGGTAGGGAAGTGGTGGACCTGACCAGATCCTTTGCCAAAAGCGACAATCGGCGGAAAAGCCATGTCTTGGGCGCCCAGTTGTTTGGCTTGTCTTCTGATGTAGTGCGCCAGTTTTAATTCGGTTAAACCCTTCTGAGTTTTTAGGATTATTAAAAGCTCCCGAAAGATCTGATCAATGATCCGGGAGCCTTTAGTAATTGCTTTAAATTTTGAAATCATGGATTAGATTGCTTCGTCGCTGCTGCTCCTCGCAAATACGAGAAATTTATTGTATTCGCGAGTCCCGCCTACGGCGGGACGTGGCGATCTATTTCACAGAATTAACAACAGCCTCAAACGCTTTCGGGTTTCGGACTGCCAATTCGGCGAGTATTTTTTTATTCAGTAGGATTTTTTCTTTTCGCAGCGCGCCTAAGAGTTTGCTAAAGTTTGTGCCTTGCTCGCGAGCCGCAGCGTTTATGCGAATCGTCCATAGTTTTCTGAAATCTCTTTTCCGCAATCGTCGATGTGAGTAAGCGTAAGAATCAGCATGGAGCAATGCTTCTTTGGCCGCGATCGCATTTGTCCGGCGGCGGTTCGTAAAGCCCTTGGTTCGTTTTAGAAAATATTTTCGGCGTTTGGAGGCTCCAACGCCTCGCTTAATTCTAGTCATTTGTCGTATTTAGTAAATTGATTATTCAACCGCGGATAGCTAATTTAAGTTTTTGCTCGGTTTTCGCGACCGTCAGATCCCGGCGTTTGTTGGTGGTTGTATTGCCACGCTCGCGAGAATTAAAATGATTCTGACCCGCTCGACGACGCCTCAGTTTGCCGGATCCTGTCACCCAAAAAGTTTTTGCGATTCGTTTGTTAGTCTTGTTCATGACGGTTTGACTCGCGGACTGATAATAATTGTAATTGTGCCGCCCATTCTCGATGGGCCTGATTCTTTGACAAAAGGAGAAGTAATCAAAGTTTGGACTCTGTCCATGAGCGCAAACGCTAGTTCCGGGTGGGCCTGTTCACGTCCGCGCATAACCACATCCAGTTTGACCTTATCGCCTTGGGCAATGAACTCAGAGGCTTTCTTCGCTTTGAAATTCAGATCGTGTTCGCCAATCCGCACTGAAAGGCGGATACCCTTCACCGTGATTTTTTTGATTTTCTTCCGAGCTTCTTGGGCAGCTTTTTCTTGTTGATAGCGATATTTATCGAAATCCAAAAGTTTAACCACCGGGGGGTTGGCGTGAGGTGAAATTTCCACCAAATCAACCTCTTTGTTTTGAGCCAACGATAAAGCGTCGGAAAGTTTCATAATCCCTACCATTTTTCCTGCATCATCTATGACTCGCACTTCCGGCGCTTTGATTTGGTGATTGATTCGCGTTCTGATAGCTATAGATTTTTTTAATAATATTGAAACCCCGCACCAGTTTTGACTAACTGTCTTAAACCAATTGATTTATAATCGATGTGATCGTTATAAAATTATTTATTCACGATAATCTGACAAAACTGGTGCGGGGTGAATCACAAGAATTATATAGGATTTTTGTGCTTTGGTCAATTGGTGGAGCTGGGGAGATTTGCACTCCCGTCCAAAAATTTTCGATAAATATGCCTACAAGCTTAGACCGCTTTGAGATTTTCCTTATGACATAGAAGCAGACCAAAGCGCCATAAGGTGAGCCTTAAATTTCCTTTGGCTGTCAGGCGTCAGCTAAAGTGAGTCTGATAATATAACACCCGTGATCTGCGCACAGACATTGCAGGACGGATGGGCAATCGCTTATTAAGCAATAGCCAAAGCAGGCGAGAACGCAAAAGCGTTCTTGATTCTGCTTACCAACGAATTGGCATTTATGGTTTGCCTTACTTTTTTAACCGAGAAGTTAGGCTAATCGGACTTGCGATATTTATCAAAGAACTTCTGTCGATACTATGCAGCCCCAGGAAGGATATTATACCTCTGTTTTCATAACTCGGTCAACCTTTCTCTTTGCTTCTTTTCTTTTAATGGTTTCTCGCTTGTCGAACTGTTTTTTTCCTTTGGCTACTCCAACTTTTAGTTTGAGTCGTTTTTTAGAAGTGTAGATTTCGAGAGGGATTAGAGTTAGTCCCTTGCCTTTGGTTTGGTCCGTAAGGCGTATAATTTCATTTTTATTGAGAAGCAATTTGCGTTCACGCTGTTCATCGTATCCGTCGAGATTCGAAGCTTGTTTGTATTTTCCCACATACGCATTCCTAAGGTAAGCTTCGCCGGCGCGAATTGTCACATAAGCTCCTTCCAGGGAAACTTGCCCGCCTCGAATGCTTTTGACTTCGTGCCCGGCCAACACTAAGCCCGCCTCAATCTGGTCTTCGATGGAGTAATTATACAAGGCTTTTTTATTACGGGCATAAGTTGGCATAATTGATAGCAGCTAAACTATGTATTATAAAATAAGGGAGATGGGTCTGGTCCAGAGCGTGGTGCGAGCGAATTGCTCTTAGGGCTTACGGTGGGGTTGTGAAAGGCAAGGCCAGCCGAACTTGACTGCCAATAATCTCGGGGTTAAGGATCGTCCCGCGTATGGTAGGCAGGCAGGTAGCAACCACCAAAGAAGCGTCTGGAGTGACTACCTCAAGACCGCCAGCAAAGGAGGAATTGATCAAGCTTGCTTTGTCAAAGGCTTCCACCTTGGGTTAGGCCCATCTTAATCATCTTAATAACCACAGGAGGACCTTAAGCTCGTAGAGTATAGGCTTTTCGTCTTATACTCTTTTTTTTATTGCGGGTGAGGGAAGACATAGGATGTTATATAACCATCGCGAGCGAGCAAAGCGAGCGTGGCGATCTTAATTAAGATTGCTTCGCCCGCCCGATCCGACGATCAGTCGGGCGGGTCGTCCCGCCAAGGTGGTTCTTGAGTAAACTCTCGGCCTCCTCGCAATGGTTTGTTTGAGTTTATTATATCTGATAAAATTAAGCCATGCTAATGCGGGAAAAAATCAGAGAATTATTGACAGATGCGGCGCAGAAAAGCGGTCTAGCAAGAGGGCTTGTTTTTGAAGTTAGTTACGCTACAGATACCAAGTTCGGCGACTATGCCAGCAACATTGCCATGGTTGGCGCCAAGGCTTTGAAATCCAAGCCAAAAGAGCTGGCTGAAAAAATTATTGCCAACTTGGATTCCTCCATGTTTGAAAAAGTAGAAGTGGCAGGACCAGGTTTTATAAATTTTACGCTTAAGCTTTCAGAATTACAACCCATAACCTATAACCTACAATCTAAATCCAAGGGCAAAATCCTGCTCGAATACTTCCAACCGAATATCGCAAAACCTCTTCACATTGGTCATCTAGAAACCGCCATTATTGGCGATTGCCTCAAGCGAATGTTTTTGTATTTGGGATATAAAGTAGAATCTGACACTCATATGGGCGATTGGGGCACGCAGTTTGGCTATTTAATTTTGGCGCAAAAAAAGTTCGACAAAGTGAACGATAAAATATATGCCGAATTGAACGCCGACGAATCCCAGCGCGAAGCGGCCAAACTTGAATTCGTCAAACTCGAACAAGGTGACCCAGAAAATCGGAAAATTTGGCAGCAATTAGTTGACACAAGCGTCAAAGAGTTTTTGCAGATCAATGACTTAATGGATATTTTACCTTTTGATCATCACTGGCCGGAAAGTTTTTATGAGGATAAAATGTCGGCGGTATTGGAGGAGCTGAAAAAGAAAAAATTAATAGTTGAGTCCCAAGGCGCGCAGATAGTTAATCTTGAGGAGCAAGGATTAGGCGTAGCAATTATCGTTAAATCCGACGGTGGCACGACTTATTTGCTGCGTGACTTGGCGGGATTTTTATTCGTCCAAAAAGAAGGATTCAAACAACATCTATATGTTGTAGATAATCGGCAATCGTTGCATTATAAACAACTGTTCGCGATTTTGAAATTGATAGGAAAAATCGAAGACGAGGAAGGAATTCATGTTGATTATGGTTTTATTAGTTTCAAAGGTGAAGCACTAAGTACGCGAAAAGGCAACATGGTTTTGGCCGAAGACGTTATTACGCAAGCGGAAGAAAAAGTTGCGAAAATTGTATCGGAGAAAAATCCGGATCTGAAAGATAAACAAGCTGTGATTAAAGCAGTCACGAAAGGTGCCTTGAAATATTTTATTTTGAAACACAATCGCCATAGCGATATCGAATTTGATTGGGTCGAGGTTTTGGACTTTGAAGGGGACACTGGACCGTATCTGCAATATGCATATGCAAGGCTTGCAAGTATATTGCGCCGTGTCATTCCGGACTCGATCCGGAATCCAGATGACAGGATCCTGAATCAAGTTCAGGATGACAACAAGATCAGCGCTACTGAACGAGAACTTTTGTTTAAGCTTTCTATCCTGCCGGAAATAGTCGAAGATGCATTGAAAGACTATATGCCAAATATTTTGGCCAACTATCTTTACAAATTAGCGACGCTGATCAACAAGTTTTACCACGAGAGTCCGGTGGTCCAAGAAAAGGATGAAGCTAAAAAAAATTTCAGACTGGCTTTAATTTTAAAGGCACAGACAACTTTAGGGCAGGGGATGAGCTTGCTAGGAATTCACGCTTTGGAAGAGATGTAAATTTGTTTGACCTATAAATGCCATGGCATAAATAGGTCATGGGGGACTTTTTTTCATCCTTTTTCTCCCCTTTTTTCTCCCCTTTTTGATATTTCGTTATTTTGCTATAATATAGATGAAAAGCGTTCCCGCCTTTGTTAAGCACCGGCGGGTAAATAAGCTGGCCTCATCAACCAGCGAGCTGATCCGCGGCCTCGCGTAAACAGGCCTAATTAAGAGCCATTTGGAACTTCGATGGTACCTCTTCCGACAAGTCGGGAGATCGAAGAGCTAGAGGCTTTTTTATTTTATGAAAGCACACGTGAACAATAAAGTTGGAGGGTTTTGGGAGCTAAAAAAAGTAATTGGAAATAGATAGTATAATACTCTAGTGTATTAAACTAAATAAATTATGTTTAACTCAATCGATCCCAAACCTAATTTTCCGAAACTTGAAGAAGAAATTCTCAAGTTTTGGGAGGACAACCAAATTTTCGAAAAATCTTTAGAGCAAACCAAGCAAGGCAAGCCCTACACTTTTTATGATGGCCCGCCATTTGCGACAGGCACGCCGCATTATGGTCACATTTTGGCTTCTACGATCAAAGATTTGATTCCGCGGTATCAGACCATGAAAGGCCGGTTTGTCCGCAGGCGCTGGGGGTGGGACACTCATGGGCTGCCGATCGAAGAAATAGTGGAGCGCGCCCTGGGAATATCTGGCAAGAAAGACATCGAGAAACTAGGGATCAAAAAATTCAATGAGACCTGCCGCCAGATGGTTTTGCAATACGTGGCCGAGTGGCGGAAAATGGTTCGTCGGATTGGACGCTGGATTGATTTTGATAATTCCTATAAAACCATGGACCGCGATTATATGGAATCCGTCTGGTGGGGCTTTAAACAAATTTACGATAAGGGTTTGGTTTATGAAGGCCGAAAAGTTTTGTTGTATTGTCCCAGATGCGAAACCCCGCTTTCCAACTTCGAAGTGGCGATGGACAATAGTTATCAGGACGTGACGGAAGAAGCTATAACAGTGAAATTCAAAATTCAAAATTCAAAATTCAAAGATACCTATTTATTAGCTTGGACGACGACTCCGTGGACACTGCCTGGGAATGTGGCTTTGGCCGTCGGGAAAGACATAGATTATGTAAAAGTAAAGAAGGGCGATGAGTTTTATATTGTAGCGAAAAATAGATTAGCTTTTGTCTTTGCGAGCGAAGCGAAGCAATCTAATGCGGAGAAAAAAGAGATTGCTTCGTCGCAAGCTCCTCGCAATGACATAATAGAAGAGTTTAAAGGCTCCCAGGTTATTGGTCTGGAATATGAGCCGTTATTTGAGGTTCCTGCCGTGAAAGGGAACAAATCTTTTCGGGTTTACCCGGCGGATTTTGTTACAACAGAAGAAGGGACGGGGATTGTCCATACTGCGGTGGTTTACGGGGAAGAAGATTATGAATTAGGTCAGAAGGTTGGACTGCCTATAGTTCCGCTACTTGACGAGAAGGGGAAGTTTAATGATCAATCACCCAAGCTTTTGAAAGGTATATATTTTAAAGATGCGGAAAAAATCATCAAGAAAGATTTGGAAAGCAGGGGATTGATTTTTGAAAAAAAACAGCACCAACATTCCTATCCCCATTGTTGGCGTTGCGGCACCATGCTTTTTTACAACGCGATTCCAGCGTGGTTTATCAACATTCAGAAAATAAAAAAAGGACTCATAAAATCCAACGAAGAAGAAATTAATTGGTACCCGGAGCATTTAAAACATGGTCGGTATGAAAAAAGCGTGGAAGCAGCGCCGGACTGGAACATTTCGCGCAATCGATATTGGGGCAACCCAATTCCGGTTTGGAAATGCGAAAAATGTTCGAAAAATACCGTAGTGGGGAGCATCAAAGAATTAGGCCTTTCACGTAATACTTTTTATTTCAGCCGGCACGGAGAGTCGGAGAAAAATGTGAAGGAAATAGTCAGCACCCAAATTAAGTATGACAAATTCGATTTAACCAAAGAAGGAGTTGAACGTGCTGAACGATTAGCGACCGAGGCCAAGAAGAGAAAGATTGATTTAATTTTTACATCTGATTTTCTGCGAACCAAACAAACCGCAGAAATTGTTGGCAAACAGCTTGGAGTCGAAGTGGTTGTGGACGAGCGGTTGAGAGAAATCAATGTTGGGGAGTTTGAAGGGAAAACCGAAACGGAATATCAACAGCAGTTTGCGTTAAAGTATGATCGCTGGACCCAATCTCCAAAAGGAGGTGAGAATTGGAACCAAGTCCAAAAACGAATGGTTGAGGTTGTTGAAGAAATCAATCAGCATTTTGAAGGTAAAAATATTCTAATAATCGGCCACGCTGACCCTTTATGGTTGCTACAGCAGTATTATGGCTCAGAGCGGCCATATCCTGCTTATGCGCAAGTTTATGAGCTAGATGTGAGCATTATTGATCTACACAGGCCTTATATTGATGAGGTAGTATTAAAGTGCGCTCATTGCGGCGGGAAATCGCATAGAATCAGCGAAATCTTTGATTCCTGGGTCGAGGCGGGAAGCATGCCGTTTGCCGAGTATCATTATCCGTTTGATCAAAAAGAAACCTTCGAAAGCCGTTTCCCCGCCCAGTTTGTTTCCGAGTATGTGCCGCAAACCCGAGCCTGGTTTTATGTGATGCACGTGATTGGTTATAACTTGTTCGGCAAAGCGCCGTTTGAAAATGTCCTAACCAGCGGCAGTATTCTCGCCGAAGACGGTCAAAAAATGAGTAAATCAAAAAATAATTTTCCTGACCCCTCGAATGTTCTTGACAACTATGGGGTAGATGCTTTGCGATTTTATTTAATGAACTCAGTGGTCATGTTGGCTGACGATATGAATTTCAGTGAAAAGAACTTAGCCGTCACCTATCGCAAAAATATTTTGATCCTCTGGAATGTTTATAATTATTTCGTGACTTACGCGAACGAGGCAGATTGGGAACCAAAGTCAAAAGTCAAAAGTCAAAAGTCAAAAGTTACATTGGATCAATGGATCGTGGCTAAGACCCAAGAACTAGTCAATCAAATTACCGAAAACTTGGATTCTTATAACACTGTCAAAGCAACTAGAGCGATCGAAGATTATATCAACGAATTATCAACTTGGTATTTGCGAAGAAGCCGGGGCCGCAAAGATGACGAATTTTTTGCCACTCTCCGCTACTGCTTGTTGGCTGTATCCAAAGTTATCGCTCCGATCATGCCTTACATAGCGGAGTTGATTTATCAAAACTTGAACCGCAAAACAGAAATTCTTTCAGTTCACTTGGCGGCTTGGCCAGAGACTAAAAAACTAACGAAAGATGACCAAGAACTTTTAGTGAATATGCAAACGGTCCAGAACTTGGTTGAGCAAGGCCACAGCCTTAGAAAAGCAGCCAATATCAAATTACGTCAACCGCTTAAAACTTTTGTTTATCATTTTCAGCGACGTTTAGGTAAAGTATTTGAAGAAATTTTAGCAGACGAACTCAACGTTAAAGAAGTTGGATACGGCAGAGAGCTGAAATTTGATCAAAAAATAACCGCAGAGCTTAAAAAAGAAGGACTAGCCCGCGAACTAGAAAGAACGATCCAGGGAATGCGTAAAACTAAAGGATTCAAAGTGGGCCAATTGGCTGTTTTGGGCTATAATACTAATGACAATGAATTAAAAGCCGCCTTTGCCTTAATCGACACTAAAAAGACATACCTTAGCCAAATTAAGGAGGAATCAGGAGGTGAGGAAGTTGAAATTGAAGGAAAAAAAGCGACAATTAGGCTTAACTAATGCAATACAAAAAACTTAAGGGTGTTATATTAAAAAAACAAAATTTTCGCGAAGCGGACCAGATCATTACTGTTTGGACGAGCGAAGTGGGGAAAATTCGCATCCTTGCGCGGGGACTGAGGTTGCCGAAAAGCAAGCTAGTTTATAATTTGTCGGAATTATCACTGGTTGAATTTGAAATTACGGGACGTAAAAATTTTCCCACCGTGATCAGCGCCCAAACCGCGCAAAGTTTTAATCATTTACGCCACGACTTGTTGAAGATTGCCAATGCGATTTACGCGTCAGAATTAGTCATGAAGATGACAGCTGATGAACACCCTAATCAGGTGGTCTATCAATTATTGGTAGATTTTTTACATCAACTCAATCAAGCTTATGGCCTAAACCACTATCAACTGCTTGATAGATTTGCCTTAAAGCTTGCACAAGCTTTGGGATTTGGCCAACCGAAACAAATTAATTCTCATTCGGACGTGCGCAACTTTATCGAAGAATTAATTGAGCGGCAAATTAAATCAGAACCATTTTTAGCTCAAATTTAAACTATGTCAGGTAGTGAAAATTTGATATTCGTTCTGCAAAGCAGAACGAATAAAAAAATCTCGAATTAAATTTTACTTTTAAAATACAGAATATACAGATGATTAAAATTACAATTATCATTAATCAAATTTCTACTACCTGATATGGATGATCAAATTTTAGACGACCAAGCCCGTTCTGATATTCCTCAAGATTTCTCCAAGCCCGAACCGGTTTGGAAGAATTTTATCAAAAAAAATAAGGTGATTATTGCGTCAGCGCTTGCCGTTGTTTTAATTATCGGGATTTTTTGGTTTTTTTTATCGCGGAGCAGCACGTCGAATCCGCCTCAATCCCAAAACGTCATCCTCTTAGTGAAGGGTCCGAATCAAATCACCTCTGGGAACGAAGCGGAATATACGGTAGTTTACCGCAACGGGGAAAACGCGGATTTGGTTGGGGTTAGTTTAGAAATGCTTTATCCGACCGGGTTTAAGTTTAAATCCGCTACCCCAGCGCCGGCTTCTTCGACAGGCTCTTCGTTTAACCTGCCGATTCTAAAGCAGGGGGAAGACGGTACTGTAGTTATTCGGGGCAAACTTTCAGGAAGCACTTCAGAGGAGAAAGAAATTCGCGCCAGGTTAAATTACCGGCTGTCCAACTTTAATTCAGAGTTTGTCGTTTCCGAAAGCATACACACCACCATTTTGGCGCCGAATTTGGTGTTAGATATCAACGGCCCAGTGGATGTGGTCAACGGACAAGACACAACCTTTAGCGTTACTATTACGAATGTTTCCGGCAACCAATTCGAAAATTTGGCAATTCAACTGGTTTTTCCGGTTGGTTTTAGTTTTACTTCCAGCACTATCCGAGCAACCAAAAATAATAATTATTGGGTGCTTGGTTTATTGGAAACAGGCAATTCGCAAAGCTTGGACATTACGGGGAGTTTTACTGGTGCCGATCGGGAGGAAAAGCTGGTCCGCGCTGATTTGGGACAAATTATCAGCAACAATTTTGCGCCACAAATCGTCTCGACTGCCAGTTTTCGGGTGATTCCTTCTTCCTTGGCGCTGACAATTACGGCCCAACCACAAAGTTACGTCAAATTAGGCGATACTATCACTTACAAGCTCGCATATATGAATCGGGGTTCAATTGGATTAAGTAATCTGGTTATTGATGTTACTTTAAATGGTCCGGTACTCGAACTGTCGCGAGTTTCCGCTTCCAACGCCATAATTAATGGCTCACAACTTACCTGGAAAGCCGCAACCTTGAGCAATCTTTCCATACTTTCTCCAAATGAACGGGGGGAGATCACTTTTACCGTGCCACTCAAACAGCAGTTGACTTCAAACCTAAAAAATCAAACCATACGAGCATCGGCCAGTATTTCTTCTGATGAAATAACCAACCCGACCCGCGCTGGTGATTCTGAACTGAAACTGATTTCTAACCTCGACTTATCGATTACGGGGGATTACGTTTCAGGGGCGGCCCCCATGCAGGTGGGACAAACCACAGTGTTTGCCATGACGCTGCTCTTATCAAACCTCAGTAATGATTTGATCAATACTGAAGTCGTTGCTTCCATACCCCTACCGTCTTCCGCCTGGAAGAATGTGATAATTCCCGATTCGGAGAGCGGCAGACTTTCATATGATCCCAATTCGGGTAAAATTAAGTGGAAGATCGGGGATTTAGTTGCGTTTACGGGAAAATTTACCCCTGCGCTGAAAGTGACTTTTCAACTAGCCGTTACTCCCACTGAATCGGATCGGGGTAAAACTATGACCTTACTTTCCGATCTTTTCGCAACCGGTACCGATACTTTCGTCAACCAAATTATTGAGTCTGTTAAAACAAGTTTGGTAACTGTGACTTCAATTAACGATGAAGTCATGAATCTCAAAGGCACATCAGTGGAATAATCCCGACGTTACGTTTCTGATTATGGTCTGACGTATAATAGGGGATTGACTTGCACCCCGTTTTTTATAATCTCAAAGTGTAAATGAATTCCCGTCACTCCACGAACACGGCCAGTCCGTCCTTGTTTGGCAATTGTCTGTCCTTGTGTGACGTACTCGCCGGCAGTCACATACAGAGCGGAAGCGTGGGCATAGCGAGTTTTGTAGCCATTACCGTGATTGATGATGATAGTGTTGCCGTAGCCATTGGATTGAAATCCTGAAATTTCTACAAAGCCATCAGCGGCGGCATAAATTGACTCCGTTTTACTATTAGAAATGTCCAGACCCCGATGGCGACTATGAAAACCCTGGGTCAAGGATCGCACATTGGTTGGCCAAATGAAACTCACAGCGCTGTTTACGAAATCAGCCGGCGCCTGGGCTTCTTTTAGTGCTACTTGATTGCTTGAATCTCGGACGAACTTCGGCGTTGCTTTGACGGGCAGATTTACTGTATTTTGAGGAATCACCACAATTGATCCGATACCTAAATCGTCAAATAACTCGATGTTGTTGGCATCCAAAAAATCATCTTCCGAAATTTTGTATTTACTGAGGATTGATTCCAAGGTGTCGCCAGTTTTTAAGGTATAAGTAATCCCGGTCGTTGGGAGGATAGTTAATTCTTGACCGGGGCGCAGGATCGTATTTTCATCGATTTTATTTTCCATCATGATCGTTTGAGGAGAAATACCGAAGCTGGAAGCTATACCGATAATGGTATCACCAGAAACCACTTGGTAGGTAGTTAAACCATGACGGGCGAAATTTTCAGTATCAGCTGGGTTAGTTTTTAGGATAACATCATCTTGGATTGTCGTTGGGTCAGTGTGATAAGTGCTATTGTCAATTTGTGTTGATGCGAGCGCAACGGAAAATAAAGATCGAGGATTTGGGGAAACAAGCTGGTCGTTGCCACTGAAGGTGGTTGTTTCAGCATTCATAGCCAATGTATGGTTTAAGGATGGATTGGCTTTGATAAACGAAAAAATCACGCTTTGATTAGACGAGGAGGGGTAGATCGCGTGATTGTTCACGAAAAAATTAATAAAAATAGCTAGGCTAGCAATGCTTAATACAAGCAGCTCCAGACTAAATCTTGCGAAATAGTCGGTTAAAGAAAGCGGAAGAAGATGCTTGGAATGCAGCGACTTGAACGGATGGATGGTAAACTTGCTGCTTTGATTCCAGGCTTGTTTGATTCGAAAAATTTTACTAAGTAATTTTTGTCTAATGCCCCCCGATGCCTGTTGAAAGTCTAAAATAGGAGCTCCTTTTAGATGAAAACCACGCAATAACTTGAACACAAAAAATAGTTCCAAAGCCAAATTGTGGGGTTAAAAGCAATACTAAAATAACAAAGAATACTTGGTAAATCTTAACAAAATTGAGGATTTTCGTCAATAGTAATATCCACAACCAACCTGGTATAATGCTAAGAGACATGAAAGCAAACTTAGGCTTAAATTCTGCCCAGCTTGAAGCAGTAACAGCCCCACTCGGGCCGGTTTTGATTTTAGCCGGAGCCGGGAGTGGCAAAACCAGGGCCTTAACCATGCGCATAGTATATTTGATCAAAAAGCTTAAATTTAACCCAATAAATATTTTAGCCGTAACCTTTACCAACAAGGCCGCGGGGGAGATGAAAAACCGGATAATCAGATTAATCGGAAAATCAGAACAATTACCAACTATGGGGACATTTCATTCGATCGGAGTTAAGATCCTTCGCGCCGAGGGAAATCTGGTCGGGCTCAATTCGAATTTTGTAATTTACGATAATGATGATCAGGAAAGCCTCTTAAAAGACATTCTGCTTGATTTCAAATTAGACCCGATCAGATATAAACCAAATATTTTTGCCGGCATTATTGATCGGAGTAAAAACGATTTATCGCAACCAGAGGATAAACTTGCTCGTAAAATTTATGATGAATATCAGTCGCGGTTATTAAAAAACAACGCTGTGGATTTTGGCGACTTGTTGGTTTGGCCGGTTAGGATTTTTCAAAAACACCCTAAAGTGCTTAAAAAATATCAAGAACTTTGGCGATATATTTTAGTTGATGAATACCAAGACACCAATCACGTTCAATATAAATTTTGTCAATTACTGGCAGCGGCTCACAGAAACATTTTCGTGGTCGGCGATGACGCGCAGGCGATCTATGGTTTCCGCGGCGCGAATCTGCAAAATATTTTAGATTTTGAGGATGATTACCCGGAAAGCATAATCGTCAGACTCGAGCAAAATTACCGTTCGACCGCCCCCATTCTCTCCATTGCGGAAAAAATCATCGAATTGAACCCCAAACAGCACAAAAAACGTCTTTGGACCCAAAATTTAACAGGAGAGACCCCGGTTTTGTTCGTGGCTGAAGATGAACTGGCTGAAAGCTACTTTGTTGCTGGGAAAATTTTGGAAATACAAGACCCGCCTTCGCTAAGGCTACGGCGGGCAGTCGGCAATTTTGATGAGCTTGAGTATACAGAGGATGATTCTGTCTTTGCGAGGAGTCCCGATTCATCGGGACGACGAAGCAATCTCATTCAGAGATCGCCACGCCTCGCTGGTGGCGAGGCTCGCGATGACAGTGAGGGCATTTTAAGTCGGCTAATGCAAAAATTTTCCAGCCGTGTTTTACCCAAACTGAAGAATCGCCAAGGTCTAAACAATATTGCCATCCTTTATCGAACCCACGTCCAATCCAGAGTTTTAGAAGAGGTCATGATTGAGTCTTCCATTCCTTATCAAATTGTCGGCGGTCTAAAATTTTATGAGCGGAAAGAAATTAAAGACGTTCTAAGCTATTTGCGATTACTAGTAAATCCTAATGATCTGATTAGTTTGAAGCGTGTTATCAATGTCCCGCCGCGCGGTATCGGCCCGGCGAGCTTCGACGTTTTGAAGAATATACTATTAACCCATTCCCGCGAAAGCGGGAATCTCGGCAAGATCCCGGATCAAGTCCGGGATGGGACAGTAAAACCTCAGATCAAGAATTTTTTTGAAATGCTATCTGGGCTAACTAAACTCGAAGAATCAGCCAATTTATTGGATCTACTTAAGCAAATTTTAAAATTAAGCGGCTATGAAACTTTTTTACGGGACGGTAGTGAAGAGGGAGAAAGTCGATGGGAAAATGTCCAAGAATTGTTTAATGTGGCGGCCAGTTTCAAAAATTTACCTTGGCGAGATGGTTTAAATCAATTTTTGGAAGAAATCGCGCTGATGACCCAAGCTGATGAGGTTGATTTGGATAGTCCGAAAATAACTTTGATGACCCTGCACCAGGCGAAAGGGTTGGAGTTTGAGACAGTATTTATGGTAGGGATAGAAGAGGGGATCCTGCCCCACGCCCGGTCATTGCTCGAACCCAAAGAGATTGCTGAAGAAATCAGACTAGCCTATGTTGGAGTAACCAGGGCAAAAAAACGATTATTTTTAATCTACGCGCAAAGTCGAAAACAATTTGGGAGCAGGAATTTGAGCGTGCCTTCGAGAATTTTGAAAGCAATCCCAGAGGAGATGCTTAAGATAGAGCAAGGTGGTTTGCCGTTTTAATTCGTCAGCCTGAACTTGTTTCAGGATCTAATGATATGGGCTATGTTTATATTTTGACTAATAAACCAAGAGGAACTTTATATGTAGGTGTGACTTCTGAATTAATCGGGAGGGTTTGGCAACATAAGCAAAAGTTGGTTGATGGATTTTCTAAAAAATATAATTTGAGCATATTAGTTTATTACGAAGTTTGTGATGATATAGAACAGGCCATAGCTAGAGAAAAACAACTTAAGAATTGGCACAGAGAATGGAAAATCAAGCTGATTGAAGAATTTAACCCTGCCTGGAAAGATTTATTTAATGAAATTAATCAATAAATAGATTCCGGATCAAGTCCGGAATGACGGTAAGACATATGAACTTAACCAACATTGATGAGTTAAAAAATTTTCTTAAACACTCCGGCCTGCGGCCCAAAGACTATCTGGGCCAGAATTTTTTAGTGGATCAGGAAGTTTTACAAGAAATTATCCTGGCAGCCGATCTAAAACCCACTGATACGGTTTTGGAAGTCGGGCCGGGTTTGGGCGTATTGACCGAGGAACTTTTAAAAAAAGCTGGGAAGGTGATAGCGGTGGAGAAGGACGAGAGGCTTTTTGAGATCTTGAGTTTATCATTGCGAGGAGGGACGCGTAAGCGAACCGACGAAGCAATCTCACCAGAGATCGCCACGCGACCCTCGGTCGCTCGCGATGACAAGAGGCAATCTGTGAAACTCATTCATCAAGACATCTTAAGATTCCACCTTGAGAAATATATATCAGGACCATACAAGGTCGTTGCCAATATTCCTTACTACTTGACCTCAAAACTGTTTCAATATTTTTTGCAGCAGCAAAACAAACCGAAGCTGCTGGTTCTGATGGTTCAGAAAGAAGTAGGGGAGCGGGTTGCAGCCAAGGTCGGCGACCTGTCCGTGCTTGGAATTTCGGTGCAAATCCAGGCGGACGTAGAAATTGTACAACGGCGTTCTCTATCTCCATCCCCGAGGCTAGTATTAGATAAAGAAATCGGGGATCTTATCAAGGGTTCTGATAAGATCCCGGATCCCGCCGCCGCCAATGCTTTGGCGGGCAGGCAAGTCCGGGATGGTTTTGGGAATAAACAATTTCCTCTGATTGTTCCCAAAACCAGCTTCTGGCCGGTTCCCGAGGTGGATTCCGTGATTTTGAAAATTACCCCAAAAGAAAAATTCCCAGAAATTAAAGACCAAAAGTTTTTTTTCAGCATTGTTAAAATGGCGTTTGCCGGCAAACGAAAGCAGATAAAGAACACGATCAAAAACATCGAGGCCCTACACCTGGCAGGAATAGACCCAACGACTAGACCGCAGGATATTTCGATTGAACAGTGGATTATACTTTATAAAATGATTGACAAATTATTGTTGAAGATCTAGTATTATTACAATATGTTAACATCTAATGACATCAAACAATTATCAGCCGTTTTAGCCACGAAAGAAGATCTTAAGGATTTTTATAATAAGTCTGAAATGGATATAAAATTCAACTCTTTGCTTACGTCTGTAGATAATCTTGCAAATAAATTTGTTAAATATCACGAAGAGCAAATAGTTTTGACACACAAACTTGAGCGCATCGAAGACTGGATAAAAAAAGCTGCAGGTAAGCTTGGTCTTGATTATAACCCGTAATCGTTTAGAAATTTGATATTAGAAATTTTTAAAGCGGACTGGACAAAGTCCGTTTTTTCTGCTATAATATAGATAGATCTGAAAAAAGTTAAGCATTGAAACCAAAATAAAATCGAAAATTAAGCAAAAACCAAGAGAATAAGGTCTTGTTGACCTTATCTTGTAATGAAAAAGAGAGACCAAAATAAAAATCAATACGGAAGTTTCTCTGTCAAACAGAGAAGTTTTTTGGGTAATCTCAAGCACAAATTTACCTATCTGGTCTTGTTGGTCGTTTTCGCCTCTGCGGGCGGATTTTTTATTTACCAAAAAACCCATCCGCCAATAATCCAGCAGGCCCAAGTAGTTGTGCCGACTTCAGCTTTTCCGGGTTGGTGGCTTCGGGATAATTTTGGCGCGAGCACCTGTGATGCTGATGTCTGCCAAGAGACGGCAGATCCGGACAAGGATGGCCTGACCAACCAGCAGGAATATTATTACAACTCCAACCCCATGAATCCCGATACCAAGAATAACGGCATGACGGATGGGGAGATGGTCGCTGCGGGATTGGATCCGTCGCGCCCGGGGAAAATTTCGCTGGACCGCGAACTGACTGATGAAGAAATTTTTGATGAAAGCTTGCTTTATGATGAGGACATGAAACAGATCCTCAACGAGTTGGTGGATCCGACCAAGCTTGCTTTACCGGAAGTCGACACTTCTGAATTAAAAATTTCATATGAAAATTCCGAGGAAGCGATGCTGAAGTATTTTGAAGAAACCAACACTATCGTCAACCAGTATTTTTCGGCAGATGTGGATGCCATGATCATTGCCGCCTTACAAGAAAGTAATTACGGAAAAGTTCAACAATTAAAAACCGCTTCCCTAAAAGTCTTGAATGATTTCGAAAAAATGGAGATTCCTTCCGATGCCGTATTGCTGCACCAATACTACATGGCGATGTTTAAAGTTCTCCCGGCTGTTTTGACTGTTCCCAACCAGGCGGTTTTGCAGGACGAGCTGAACGCGGAAGGAAACTATTGGTATGACCAGGCCCAAACTTTATCGATATTGATGTATAAAGCGGATCTGGAAAATAAAAAATTAAGCGCCAAATACGAATGATCTCGGAACAGCAGCGAATCATCACAGGTATCATTTTAGGCTTTTTTATCGCGAGCCAATTTTTTACCATCTCCGCGGTGTTGCTAGCGCCCAAACCGGCCCAGGCAGTTTTTGGGGCGCTTGATACTAATTATATTCTCGGTGATCTGCCGGCATGGCTGCAGAAATTGATTACCGGAGTATTAAGGGAATTGGCGCTGCGGATCAGCGAAAAATATATCGCCAGATTCGTTGACAAACTTCAAGAAAAATATAAGATCAAAAATTTTCTTTATTATGATCGGGTCTTAAGCAACTATTACCTCAATCGTTATATTTTCGACAAAGTCAGCGATCCGGACTTGCGTCAAATCTATAGCATGATGGAAAGCGCCTATGTCAGCGGCACGTCTACGGGAACTACCGGGCAACCGGATCCGAGGAGGGCGCTAATTCCTCGACTTAATAAAGCCATTAGTGATTTATATATAAAAAAAGGGGGAATTGATCCAAACAAGGTTTATAATCCCAGTCCTTCGGTTTCTGAATATGATTATTTCCAAACCTCTTATGTATATTTCCTCAATCCGATTGGTTATGCTGAACGGAATTTACAAGCGGAATTTGGTAAGTTTCAATCATCAGCTACGACTGCCGCGCAGCTGGAAATCATGATTGGCAGCGGCCTAAAAGCCGGCCGGGTTATTGGGGGGACTTGTAAAGTTGGAGGAGTGACCCAACCCAGCGGCAGCGGGCTTGATACTCCCGAAAAGTGTAAGGAGTTCGGGGGCACCTGGCAGCCTTCTGCTCTAGATGAGGCCAGGTCGTTTATAGACAACCCCACAGTGTTTATCCAAGGACACCTGGATAGTTTCATTAAGGAAAAGGTTACCGCGAATTTCAACCCGAATAATTTTTGGTCAGTGATCGGATCTTTGGTCGGTAATTTTCTTTGGAATAAATTTGCGCTAGCTAAACCGGGCGGGACGCTGGAGGAGGCTCCGGCTGCGTTCGCGTATGGTCCGGAAGGCGGCACTCAGTTGGATATTGACAATGACGGAATTCCGGACGGGTACGATATTGATGATGATGGTAGTTTGGATATTTGTCATCACGGCGGAACAGCGCCCAACTGTACGCCATCTGGCACAGCTACCAGTTCCCCATACTTTGTGCCGATGTGCCAGAGTTTGGAATTTGCCATCAAAGAGTTGAAAAAATATTTAGACTGGCTCACTCGTACCCCGTTTGTGCAAGCGCAATCAGTCACCTGGTTGAATAGAACATCTGTCGTCAACGGCGCAGCAGATGATCTGCAAACCACTTTGATTCAATACGAACAAACCGAATATGACACCGCGACTGTAGCGTTGGGCAAATATACGAAGTTTATGGGTAAAATCATCAACTCGTTGGCCAAAGACGATGATCTTAAGGGTTTTTGGGGCAGTGACGCCGAAGCGCAAGCGAAGATCATCGTCAATACCACTAATCTGTTGGCGTATCTTCAGGAGTTTAAGATAGCGGTCAATCGATGTGATAACCCGGATGCCGCGGCAGCGGCTTTGGTCCCGCCGCCGGTAATTGACCCAGGAGACAATCCGTGCTTGGTGACAGTTTTGGCAGGCACTGATAATTCAGTTTATAGAACTGCCGGTGACGCCGCAATTGCGCAAGCTCTAAACGATAACCCGGTGGAGGCTGCCACTCTGGCGACTTTGGATCCAGGCGGGGGCGTGGTATTTATAGCTGCCGCTGCGAGCATAATCGATGCCGCGGCTCTGATTTTGCGCGCCCAAGGCTATCGAGTCGGCAGGGCGTTGGATTGCGATGGCAATATATCTACGAATAAAATAATTCTTGGAAGTTTCGGGGACCAAAACGGAAAAATTTACAGCGTTTTTAGTAGTGTGATTACCGTCGGGTTAAGTTTAACCCAACATTTCTCCGGGCTTACTTACACAGAAGACGGCGGCTGGGAGCGATTAGTGCCTTAGGTATGAACACCGTTCATGAAACATAAAACATTTAAACTACTCTGCATTGTTTTGCTAGCGAATTTCTTGCTGGCGAATTTTGCGTTTGCTCAAGGGCTAAAATTTAATCCAGATGATCCTAGAGCTGATGGTCCAACATTTGAATCAGCCCAAGCTAGCTCTGACGCCTGTAAAGCTTTTAGTAATATTGTTGCCGATATTTCGACGAAAAAATTTAAAGCAACTTGGATTTCACTTCCTTCGGACATTGACAAAACCAATATTCCTTCAGCGGTTATTAGTGCGGGCGGGATTTGCCGCATTATCGATTACGGTGGAACAGATGGAGTACTGTATCCCCGAAGTACCGAAGCAGTAGATTTTGAAAAGATGATCAATGTCAATTTTGTTAGCGGGAAACAAGTTATTGACTATGAATTGAAAGCAAATACAGAACAAACAATGGCTGATCCAGTTAGTATAATAATTGGATGGGTTATAGAACTCATTGCATCAATTGTCTCGAATGTTTTGGCGGTTTTAACCTCACTTGCTGGTTTAATTTTCAATCTGGTTGTTGACCGGATTTTGAATATCACCCAGATGCCGAGGGCTGTAACTGTTGGTTGGCAAATTGTACGTGATTTTAGCAACATGTTCTTCATTCTGATCATGATTGTAATTTCCTTGGCGACTATTTTAAGAATTGAAAAATACAACTATCGTCAGTTGTTGGGAAAATTGATTTTGATGGCGCTCTTGGTGAATTTTAGCCAAGTGATTGCGGTGACCATTATGAATGCTGTGAATTTATTAGCCGCGACGTTTTATCAAGGCGGCATGGCTAAAGATCTTGCTCAGGCTGCTTTTAAGGTGGCTTGGCCAGTTGGGGGCTTAAAATTGATTATGAGTGGGGGTATTCCGGCTGCCCTTACCTTAGGTTTCAGTCAGATTATGTTTCAACTAGTAGCTACTGTCGTTTTCCTGGCATTAGCTATTCTGTTTTTGGTTCGACTTGTCGGTTTATATGTTTTGATTATTTTTTCGCCCATCGCATATGTAGGTAATATTTTACCGGCGACACAGAAATTTGCTGAACAATGGTGGCATACGTTTGTAAAATATCTAATTTGGGTCCCAGTGGCACTGTTCTTAATTCGTTTGGATATTTTAGTAATCAACGATGGATTTAGTTGGAGTGGAGCAAAAGCTGACACAGTATTTATATATTTTATAGAAATGGCTTTTATAGTAGCTGCTTTTATAGTCGCAAAAAATGCAGGGATGGTGGGGGCGGATGTGGCACTCAACGCCGGCAAGTTTGTAGGTAAGGGAGTCGGTGGATTTGTAGGCAGGGCTTATTCCAAGAGAATGTTAAATGCAGCGAAGCAAGCCGGCCTCAGCAATAAACCTGTACGTGCAAGTTTGTACAAAGCCGCTGCCTTTCTTAATCCCATAGCAGCTAAAAAAGCTTGGGAGCAACGTAGCAAGCAGTTGGATGAAGAGGTTTATGGTCCAGCTGTAGGGGCCATGCATGATACCTTGAATCGTATAATGCCCACAGAATGGCACGGATGGAAGGACGCCTTGACTGGAAGAGGGCGCCTGGCTTTAGGAAGAAGAACTCAGTATGGAGCGATCGAAGCTAATAAGGTAATAAACAAAAAAGTTAAAGAAATTAACGAAGCACCACTGACTGAAAAGCAAAGAGTCCAGGGATATCTGGACGCTACTCATTTGGACGACAAGATTGCTTGGAGCAGATCTTTGACTTTAAATAATCACGGCGACGGAGTAATGCACGCTTTGGGTAAGGAATACGATCCAGTTGAGTATAGAAGACAGGTGTTTGATGACTTAATTCATGCTGGGGCTAGTAAAGAGCAAGCTGGACAGGAAGCAAATTATATCTCTGAGTTATCTGAAGCAAACAGGAAACTGAGAGATCTTGGTTCAGGGGTAGAGGAAGACGTGGATGGTGTGGCGCGAGCAACAGTTGATTTAACTGGTGTTAAGAATTTAGCTGCTAGCAATTTTGACGGACCCGGTGGGTTGCAAGAATACTTGAAGAAAATTAATGTAATTAATAATAGTAATGAATTTGTTGACAGAGAAGGTAATGTTGTAGCAACTATAAATAATGTGGCTGAGTTTAATCGAGTACTAAAAGACACGGCAGGTAATGGGATAAGGGATGGAAAGAATTTTGAGCACAAAATTATGTCTGCCAGAGGCGCTAAAGAAAGATTAAGACGCGCCAAAAGAATGGATGCCGAAGATTTGGTCAAAGCTATGGAACCGGCTGGAGTCTCAATTCAGGAAAGAAATGGAACGCATATAAATCTAAGTGAGGAGGGAAGCATGTTTCTGGAAGGACTTAGTCCTTCAGTGGGGCCGGCAGTTCCTAATATGCGTAGAACCGCACCGCGTATGCAGAATGTTGTTGGAGGAAGCGAATCTGAAGATGGAACAATTGATTATAAATCAATCGGGACAGATCCTAGAAAACTCAATATTTTAGTCGAAACCGTCCATTCAAGAGCTGACATTGCTGCCGGGTTTCTGACTAAAGGTAAAGTTGACGATGCCACAGCTTCCCAAATTAAAACTCTTGTAAATACTACTCTGAGGAGATATAAGGGTTCGAAACTTGCCAAGTTCAACCTAGATTATACAATGGACAAAGATGGTAATGCGGTGTTTCAATCCAAAAGAATATGATGATAAACAGGATTACTATTGAGAACTTGAAAAGGATTGATCAAGGCACGCTACTTGATCCAACTTTTTTTACTAAAGTTGAGGATTTTGTTTATGAAATAGAAGCAGAGGGAAGCCCAGATATGGCTCGAGAGATTTTTTTATCAGTGTCAGCCACTTTGAACAAGAGCGACGAAAGGGCTATCAAAAAATATCTACCTATATTATGTGCGCTTAGATTGATAAGCTTGATTTCTGTTTCCGATAATGAAAAAAAAATATTTCTAGGGGACAATATTATTACTTTATTAAACCAAAACTACGTTAATGTAAAATTTTGGTTAAAATTTGTTTTCAGCGCTTATGCGGCCGAAGACGAGACTCAGCAGGATCTTCAGAAGTTATTTGTCTCTTCCTTATCAGAAAGCAGTGCTTTGATTAGTGAGAAAAATATCCAGATTACCACGGGTCAAGTCAGGCCCCTTGTTAAAAATTGGATATATGATTATAACGCCTATGTGCCATTAAATAAAGAACGGAGTGCGAGTGATGAAACTGCATATATAAACCAATCACCCAATACCAAATTACTTACACCAGATCAAAGAAACCTGCTTTTAAAACTATTAAGAATTTATGACTGGTTAAGGTTCGATGTGCTGGTTCCAAAAAAGATTATTGAGGACTTACAGGAAGCTGCATCGGAAAGACCAATTCTTACTGCAAGAGTTAACCGGGTTGAGAAAATCGAGACACCTATTCCTCCCCAACCTCAATCTGCCTTTGATCAGAAAATATCGCAAGCTAGCGCCTCGGCGCACGGCCTAGACTTGGAGGCATTAAAGCATCGGGTCGAGGAAACAGAGATCAGAAATCAAAGATCAGAAATCAAAGATCAGACAACAATCCCAAAAAATTCAATTACTTTAACACCGGATGAGATCAAGCGAGAGGTTAGCGCCCCGGAGCTTGCAGCGCCTACAGGATCGTTTAGTAAAGAGATTGCTTCGTCGCAAGCTCCTCGCAATGACAGGGTTGGGGTAGTTCCTCCACCGCCAGCTGTGATGAAGCCTGTCGCGCCAATAAACGCATCCGCTTCTGGTTTAAGGTCACTCAACGACATCAAAACCATCGAGGATCTAAAGAAGATTACAGTGATGTTCTTGCGCCAAGGACCATTACAAAATCAAATATCAAATATTAAAAATCAAATATTAAGGTTAGCGGCGGCGAATAATCTTTTGCCATATTACGCAGTGGTCGTGTTCGAACAAAGCCCGCTATTTCAAGCATACTTGAAAAAAGGATCATCAAAGATGATTGATCAAAAATCAGATATTGATTTATCCCAGGAAGAATTCGAAGCCATCGCGGATCTACGCAAGGAGATAGAAAGACTGTAAATTGATCTAATTAACCTAATTGACCTAATTTCTAAATAATGACCAATGACCCAATTAGTGCTTGGGATTTGGTTATTTTTTAGATCAATTAGAAATTATCATGCCAGAGGCAGATCCGCCTCCGGCGGAGAATAATTAGAAATTAAACGCAAAGCTTTTGTCATGATACGAATAGTCCTCGACACCAACGTCTTAATTGATGCCTCTGTTGATCCTTACCGGTACGCCAACCGGATTATTGACTTGGTGATTAGTGGTCAGATTGAAGCTTATGCAAATTCTGAAACTCTGCGCGAGAATAAATTTTTGGCCCATAAAAAAATTGCCGATCAATCGTATTTGCGCAAATTGGAATATTATTTTGATCAGGTCAGGACGGTCGAGACCCAAATTACCAATAAAGTTCTGGAAGATCCCGAAGATGATAAAATCCTGGCTTCTGCCCTGATTGCTCGTGCGGATTATTTGATTACAGCGGATAATCATTTGTTGAAATTGGAAAAAGTCCGCAGAGTCCGAATCATCCGCCCAAACGAGTTTTGGTCAAGATACGAAGAGGGAACTGACCAAGGTTGGATTAATTGGTTGAAAAGCTTTATTAAATAAAATCCTAGACCATTGCGAGGAGGCCGGGTGTTTAACCTAAGGATTAGCTTGGCGGCCGACGAAGCAATCTTTTTAAAAGATCGCCACCTGCCCGACATGCCGTCATGGCAGGCAGGCGCGACTGCCAATATCTAATGCTTAAGTGTTAAAAAGCAGTCGCTCGCGACGGAGGGAGTGTTTTTTTGATAACTTACTCGTTTTGTGGTATAATATTAGCAATGCTTAATCTTCTGAAACTAAAAACAAACGTGATAGATAGTGAAAACCCGCCAGAAATTTGCAATTCGCAACATTCGCATGCATTCGTAGATTAGCATCATATTTATGCAATTTGCTGTCCCACAATTTACCGAGGTTGAAGACAAGCTTATCGGCCCCTTAACCTTAAAGCAATTTTTAGTGCTTTTGGCCACAGGCGGAGTGGTTCTGTTTTTTTGGTCGTTACTTAAACTGTCGATATTTTTTTTCTTTTTTGCCGTTCCCGTGGGCACAATCGGCCTGGCGTTGGCTTTTGGTAGATTCAATGGCCGTCCGTTGTTTGGCTATATCGGATCTTTTTTGTCATTTTTTTCGCGGCCGCAAGTTAGGATATTTATGCGGGAAGAACCCATCGTCGTGATGCATGTAAAAAGTCAAAAGTCCAAAGTCAAAAGTAAAATCGCAACACCAGAAGAACCAACAGAGAGCCGGTTAAAAAAATTGGCGTATTTATTGGACCAGAAGAGCCAGGAAGAAAAGGAACTAATTACTCGTTCTTAAGCTTTTGATAAATTAACCTAATTCATCTAATTGACCTAATTTCTAAAATTGGTGCTTGGGATTTAATTAGATGAATTAGAAATTAGTAATTAGAAATTGTAAAAGAATATGGCTAAGGAAATGCAATCATCAACAATGTCAGGATCCAAACCTACGGCTTCGACCCAAGCCTATCTTGATATTGCGGAAATCAAAGAAAACACGATTGTAATGAAAGATGGTTCGCTGCGCGCGATATTGGTTGTGTCATCAACTAATTTTTCGTTAAAAAGCGTGGAAGAACAAAACGCTCTGGTAAATGCTTATCAAAATTTTCTCAATTCTCTGGAGTTTCCTGTCCAAATCGTCATGCAGTCCCGTAAATTGGATATTCATGCGTATTTGGATAAACTGCGATCCACTATGCAGCAGCAAACCAACGAGCTGCTTAGGTTGCAAACCCAGGAGTATATTGAATATATCAGCAAACTGATTGAGTTTGCTTCCATCATGACCAAAACTTTTTACATCATCATCCCTCTATCTACCGCCGCTGGTAAGACCAATCTTCTTGGGAAAATTACCAATTTGTTCAGTCCGGCTCAACAAATTTCCGGCCAACAGCGCGGGTTTAATATGTCGAAAGAGGAATTGGACAAGCGGGTTAATCAAGTCGCTTCCGCTCTCGGGGGCATGGGACTTAAAACCATCGTGCTTACAACTGAAGAATTAGTGGAACTGATGTATAACAGTTATAATTTAAGCACTGCTTCGCCCATCAGAATTCAAAGCATTGAAGATCTGGAATTAGCAGGAAACGAATAATTTTGAATTAGGAGTTTTGAATTTTGAATCAATTTTTAAATATTTTAATATTCTAATTTCAATCAGAATTCAAAATTATAAATTAACAAAACTCAATGGCTTTATTTCGAAGTACACAATCTAGCCCGGACCGAGAAATCCAACGGCAGATCCTGGAGAAGGAGCGCGAGTATCGCAGGGGATTAACCACCCTGCGGGATTTGATCGCGCCCTCAGCTTTTCGAGTAACGTCGAGTTTCGTCGAAGTTTCCGGCAAACTATCCCGGTCATTCTTTATATTAACCTACCCGCGGTTTATCTCGGTGGATTGGCTTTCTCCGATTATCAACTTGGATGTCGCTATGGATATGGCCATGTTTATCTATCCGATGGACACCGCCGAGATTATGAAAAAATTTAAATCCAAAGTCGGACAACTGGAGTCAACCATGCGGTTAAGCCAGGAAAAAGGCAATGTCCGCGATCCGATGTTGGAAACCGCCTACCAGGATATTGAAGATTTGCGCAACCGCCTGCAACAGGGCACGGAACGTTACTTTAGATTTTCAATTTATTTTACGGTTTATGCCGATGAACAAAAAGAATTAGAGCAAATTTCAGCAACTTTGGAATCAATTTTAGGCTCGAAACTAATCGTAGCCAAACCATCAGTGTTGCAAATGGAACAGGGTTTTAATTCTACTCTGCCTTTAGGCAACGACGAGCTGGCGATTGCGACAAACATGAACACGCAGCCGTTATCCACGACTTTTCCGTTTGTCTCATCGGAACTTACCTCCAATGATGGAATTTTATATGGAATTAACCGACACAATAATAGTTTGATTTTATTTGACCGGTTTCAGATGGAAAACGCCAATTCGGTCGTGTTTGCCAAATCCGGCAGCGGCAAAAGCTACGCGGTTAAATTGGAGATTTTGCGATCATTGATGCTGGGCACGGATGTGATTGTGGTTGATCCGGAAAATGAATACAAACACCTGTCGTCGTCAGTGGGCGGATCGTTTTTGAATATCTCGTTAAATTCCGACTCTCGGGTCAATCCGTTTGATTTGCCTCGCGCCATCGAAGGCGAGGCCAATGAAGATATTTTGCGCGCTGCGGTCATCAACCTCTTGGGCCTGATGAATTTGATGCTGGGCAAGCTCGATCCGACCGAAGAGGCGATTATGGATCGGGCGATTTGGGAAACTTATGCCAAAAAAGACATTACAGCTAACACCGATTTTAGCAGCATTGAAGCGCCGGTCATGCAAGACTTAGTGGAAATTCTTTCCGGCATGGTGGGAGGGGAAAGCTTGGCGCAGCGCCTGACTAAATACACGCAAGGGACCTTTAGCGGGATTTTTAATCAACCAACGAATATTAATTTAAACAACCAGTTGGTGGTTTTTTCCGTGCGCGATTTGGAAGACGCGCTGCGACCAATCGCTATTTACGTCACGCTTAACTATATCTGGAACGTGGTGCGTTCGTCTTTGAAAAAACGCATGTTGGTGATAGACGAAGCGTGGTGGATGATGCAGCACGACGACTCGGCCAAGTTTTTGTTCGGCATTGCCAAACGGGCGCGTAAATATTATTTGGGAGTAACGACCATTACCCAGGACGTTACCGACTTTCTGCAGTCTCCTTACGGCAAACCGATCGTGACCAACTCTTCGATTCAGTTGCTTTTAAAGCAATCGCCGGCGGCGATCGATTTGGTTTCGGAAACTTTCTTTTTAACCGAGGGAGAAAAATATCTCCTGCTGGAATCGGACGTGGGAGAGGGAATATTTTTTGCAGGAATCAAGCACGTGGCGATTAAAATCATCGCTTCTTATATGGAAGATCAGATCATCACCACTGATCCGAAACGGGCCTTGGAGATTGAAGAAGCCAAAAAACAACTGCAAGCCGAGCAGGCGCAGGTCCAGCAGGAGTAGGCCATGGCAGATTTAGATGAAGAACTATTAGGGCAGGAAGAGGAAGAAGAAAACCGCAGGCAAGCACTGGAAGAGCAAAATCAACAACAGCGGTTGGCGCAACAACAGCAACGAGGAAGCCCGACTGATAGAATCAGAGGCGCTTTGGAGAATCAGGCCAAACAGGCGGCGAAGAAGGCAGTAAAAAAAGTTGCTAAAAAGGCGGCTGCCAGAGTGATCATGGCCACATCACCATATTGGGGTCCGGTACTGTTGATTATTTTGGTGATTGCGGCTCTTATCGGGTTTGTTGTAATTATCCCGCCAGCGCTTTGTAACTCAGGAGGCTTAACGCAGTTGACTACGCAAGTTGTCGGCTCCCTAGCGACCTTTTCTGACTTCTGCGCGCCGTTTAAGTTAAAAGGTGGCTTAAGCGGCGGAGGGGGAGCGACGGGATCAACCCCTCTGGATATCACCATCACCAGTGGATACCGGCCGGGATCCATCGTTGTGGGCACAGGCCGACTCTCTGCTCACAGTCGCGGGGAGGCGGTAGACATAGCCTTACGCAATCCGGCTGTAACGACCGGGAGTACTGATCCCCGTATCAGCCAACTAGTTCAAATTGCTAGAGCCGCAGGATTTACGCCGGCCGCAGGATTTACGCTAGATGAATATACTACCCCAACAGAGGGTGCAAGCGCAGGGCATATTCACGTGGAATTCAATCTTCAAAGTGATGGTAAGACTTACTGCGATAATACTTTGGTACCACAGTCAGGGCCGACGGATTTAGTTAGCATCTCAGCCTGGGTACCTATTGATCCGGGTACTTCTGATCCCCGAGTAAGGCCATGTATGTTAAATCTGGTTGAAAGCATTTTTTACAGCGCCGGGTATGGACCTTAAGGATTAAATAATTCATTTATGGTATGAATCCCGTTAGAAATACTCATAAGCATCTTTGCCAGTAAAATAATATTCAACGGGATAACATAATTTAGATCGCATAATTAACTAATCAAAATTTCTAAACGGGATGAATAGAAAAATCATCATTATTAGCGCCATCGCGGGGTTGGGGGTAATCGCCGGACTTTTGTATTGGGCGATAAGCGTCCAGAAAGAATCCGAAAATCCCGCTTTTGTTCAACCGCAAATTAGAAAAGTTTTGGATGAAAAAACCATCTCTCCCATTCCTTCGTATGACAATTCCTCGATTTGGTATTTCAGCGAGGACGGCCGGCTGTTTAAGGTAAACATAGACGGATCGGGTTTGTCCGAATTTCCTCTGCCGGAATACAGTATTGACCTTAAAAAAGTTTTGTGGCCCAAAACCGGGACGGATTTTTTGGCCATCGGAATCCCGCCCATCCAAGGAGGGGTTCTTCCAGTGGAGAGTAAAAGTTATTATGACAGCGCGGATAAATCGTATGTTTATTTAAGACCAAATGTCCAAAGCATTGACTGGTTACCCGACAGCCAAAGAGTGGTCTATATATGGAAACCAAGCGATGGTCAAAGCCCATCGCTGGTTGTCGCCGATGCCGACGGGAGCGGTTTTCGGAAAGTCAGCGACGTGTTTTGGCCGGATTTGGTGGTCAAAGCGTCTAATGATGGCCGCAGCGTGCTCCTGTATCGGTCGCAAATGCAAGGGGATACGAACAAAATTTATCTAGCTGATCTTGCCAGTGGAGGAATTTCGACCGCAGTGGAAAGTGGAATAAATTTAGGCGCGAGCTGGTTTTCTTCCGGCAGCCAATTTGTTTACGCGCAATTAAGCGATGCTATTTATTCGAAATTATATGTTTATGATTTAATCAGTAAAACTTCAAAAAGTTTAAATCTGACGACCAATTTGGATAAAATCTTGATTGACCGCGACAATAAATTTATTTATGCGGCTGTTCCCAAAGTGGGAACAGGCAGCGATCAGTTTATCAAACTAGACTTAGGCAATCTAAAGCAGGAGATTTATTTTGACCCGCCAGACTATGTCAGCGCCAAGGATTTGATGATGGTCGGCAACACGCTTTATTTCGTCAATTCTCGCGATGGGAAGTTGTATAGTATTATAAAATAAGTCACTCGGCATAAGCTTCAAAACGACCGGTTCTTTTTACTCCGACGCAAGGTCGGAGTTATTTTTGCCTCGCAAGAATAAAAAGAACCGCAGCTGGGTGTGACACTCGACCGCTGGAAACTGGTCGAATGTAACAACCCAAACTGCGGTGTCCTTGGCCGCACAGGCATCTGGACCGCCGTGTTGGTCAGCAGCGGGAGATTTTCTTGGAACCTGTGGCCTTGGACAAATGGAAACTGATCGGCTAAGGGATGGAACCCAACACCTTGCGCTTCTATCCATCTCTGAGCTTATCAGCTTTTTGGCGGACTCTCGCCGTTCATGGCAGCCTTCAGCAGCCGCTTTGCCGATGCCCGTGCTTCGGCGTTGACATGACTGCATGGCAGAAACCGGCTGCTTCCTTCAGCCCCAAGCATCAACCCGGTTGAGGTGACTTTGTTGATGGTCACCCTTTGGCCGACTTGATACTCGAAAAAAGGGGTGGTGACGGTTGCGGGGACGGGTTTCGGGAGGGGAATCGCACGTGACATGGGTAACTCCGATCGAATATTTCGTTGAGTCTTACGTGGGTGGAAGTTTCGGTTTTTCTGGTTTTTAAGGTGGGGGACGTATCATCGATGGTACCTCCGATCAGCGTTCCGTTCGGTTCGGTTGCCTTGATAAGATCTTGGCAACCAATGGATCCCTGCCGAAAGCGACATTGATCCGCGACAACACTTCGGGCCTGATAACGCCTCTTTCCAACGCCCTGGTGGCGTGATGAGGCGTATGGATCCCAAGTGGCGCGAGGATCTCCATGGCTTCGCGGGCTTCCTGCCGACTGCCTATGCGCAACTTGCCCATTTTGGCTTTTCCTCCTTGTGTTGTGGTTATTTTAAACTAACGAACTAATTTCGTCAACCTATTCTAAATGCACCATTGGTTGTGAGTGCATTTTAAGTTTCAAAAGAGGATAAGAATTCAAACTCAGGTCAGGGTTTAGTAATTCGTCCGCATATTGGCGCGATCGCTCGACCAAATCCAGATTGGTCAGGGTGGCGATTTTGAAATCATAGCCGGATTGCTTCGTGCCATATAAATCGCCACTGCCTCGAATTTGCAAATCTTTCTCAGCCAAAGCAAAACCGTCGTTGCTTTCGGTCATTACTTTTAGTCTGGGGTTTTCCAGGGCTAGTGGGTCTGAAGAAAACAGAAAGCAGTAGGATTTGTAGGTACTGCGGCCGACTCGGCCGCGGAACTGATGCAGTTGGGCCAAGCCAAACCGTTCTGCGCCTTCAATCATCATCACCGCGGCATTGGGCACATCAACCCCAACTTCGACCACGGATGTCGAAACCAAGATATTGATTTGGTTGTCTTTGAATTTTTGCATCACAGATTCTTTATCTTGGGGTTTCAGTTTACCGTGGAGCAAGCCAACCTTAAATTGTGGAAAAATTTCTTCCGATAATTTTTTAAATTCAGTTGTCGCTGATTTAACTCCCAACTTGTCACTCTCTTCGATCAACGGACAGATCACAAATGTTTGCCGGCCAGCCGTAATTTGTTTGGCGATAAATTCATAGGCCTTACTGCGATTTTCTTCGGCCACGATCCTCGTGATTATTCTTTGTCTGCCAGTAGGCAGTTCTTTGAGGCGAGACAAATCTAAATCGCCATACAGCGTTAAAGCCAGAGTCCGGGGGATAGGAGTGGCGCTCATAGTCAAAAGATGAGCAGTGTTGGTTTGCTTGAGGAGCGAGCGTTGCTCAACTCCAAATCGGTGCTGTTCATCAATGACGATGAGGGAGAGATTTTTGAATTTAACAGCTCTTTCCAGTAAAGCGTGGGTGCCGAAGGTAACTTGGGCTGGTTTGGATTTGTTATTTGAGGTCCGCAGAGCAGTAGCAATTCCACTATTCTCAAAAAATTCTTTTAGATTGTCGTAGTGCTGCTTAGCCAAAACCTCGGTAGGAGCTAAAAAGGCGATTTGCAAACCGTTTTTCGCCGCCACATACATGCTTAAGGCGGCAATTATCGTTTTGCCGCTGCCCACATCTCCTTCTAACAATCGGTTGGCAGGGTAAGGTTTTTGAAAATCAGATAAGATTTCTTGCAACGCTTGTTTTTGACCTAAAGTTAGGGTAAAAGGCAACGAAGCAATTTTATCATTTAGCTGCTGAGGGACAGTCATCTTGATCCCGGTTTTTTCTTGTCTAGATTTTTTGTACTGGGCTACCCGCAGTTGAGTAAGGAAAATCTCATCGAAAGCCAGACGGGTTTGCGCTTGCTGCAGAGATGAATAGTCTTTGGGGAAATGAAAAGTTTTGACCGCCGCATCCTCAAAAAGCAATTTTTCTGCTTTTAAAATAAAAGAGGGTAAATGTTCAGGCAAATGGATTTTATCCAGATAGGTTTTGATAATGCTGCGAAGCAGTTTTTGGGTTAGGTGGGCGGTGAGTGAATAAATTGGGACTAGCCTGGATGTATGTATTTGTTCTGCTTTGACTTGTTCGTAAACCGGGTTTTGTAATTGGAGTTTATTTTTGGCAACTGTCACTTTGCCGGAGAAAATGAATTCTTCATGGGGTTTTAAGACTTTGGACAAAAAAGGCTGGTTGAACCAAACACAAAGGATACTGCCAGTATTATCTTCGACCAATGCATGCGTGAGAGTGAGTCGGCGAACTTTCGTGCGGAAACTTTTGATTTCTAAAATTTTTGCTTTGATGTTGGCGGTTTCACCTAATTTAAGTTCAGAAATGTTTACGAATTTTGACAAGTCACTGTGCGCGCGGGGAAAATAAAAAAGCAGATCTTCTAAAGTTGCGATCCCAAGATTTTTTAGCAACTTAGCTCGTGCCGGCCCAACTAAGTAGAGATTTTCGATTGGAGTAGATAAGTCGAACATAATAAAAAATCAAAATGCAAAAATCAAAATTCAAATTTTTTGATTTTTGACCTTTGACTTTTCCTGATTGGTGCCCCCGCGAGGAATCGAACCTCGATTACAAGATCCGCAATCTTGCGTCCTATCCGTTGAACGACGAGGGCATAATCAAATTTTTAATTTTCTAGCTAGGGCATCTGTGACACTTTCTTCTCGTTCCAAATCTTCGATTAAGTATTTAGATAAAAGAACTTTTATCTCCAAGGGGTCCTGGTTTCCAAGTTCCACCGAAATTGTGCTATTAATATAAGCTGTCGTTTCGAAATTTAGAGTTTTTACTTCCGGTGGCTTATAAACAATCCAAAAAGTTTTTATAATTCTGTACGGATAGGCAGTGTGTCCGACCCGAATGTCGGTTCGCGTGATGTGATAAGTTATTTCCTCGGGCGACTGTCTGCTCAGCGCGAATACCGCGACAATCATTACGAGAAAAGTTATGATTGTGATAATACTTTGGCTGTATATCGCAAAGGTTAGTAACCCCAATGATACTATGGCAAAGACTGTATACCAGACAGTCGAGTGTTGATGTGCTTGGTGGGAGGGCGCTCTCCATGTTAGGCTATCAGAAGATTTGTTTTTTTGTTCTTTGTTTGGCATAAAATTTTACTTCATAATTTTGGCGGTACCTTTTGGACAAAATCCGAACCTTTTTTGAAGAAAATCCGGACTGCGAAATTTGACGCTCCGCTCCGCCGCCGCTCGCTGACGCTCGCCACCCCGCAAAAAAGTTTTCTTCACATTTTTTAATTTGCGCGCGCCGATTTTTTTCTTCTAAAAGGAAAAGAAAACTATTTTGCGGGGTTCTGCTCTTAACGAGCAGGACGGCGGGGCTGTCCGCTTTTTGTATTCGCTCGGGCGAGGCGGAATTCCCCCCACACCCCCCTTCCGCCTCGCCCTCGCTTGGGCTGGCGAATTTTTTGGCGAAGACTTTAAGAATTATCGGCGAAACTGAAATCAATGTCCACTACGTCCCCATTGATAATGGTATCAACAACATCGTGTATTTTTTCTTTCAAAACTTTTACCTGTTCGTCTAATTGTAAAATACCCATTTTTTCATTCACCTGAAAATCTCGCTTCTCAATTGCCCCGAAATCGCCATTGCCAATCTTATAGTTAATGGGGACGTAGTAATATTTTGCTATTTCTTTTTGTTTCGCTTCAGAGAAGAATGGGATTTTTACTTCGGACCAATATTTCATCGCAAGGCTTCCACCTTGCCCACCAACAGAAATATAATCGAGAATACCAAGATTGCGAAGATAACGCAAAAAACAACAGACAAAGGCACTTTCGATTTTGTTATGATCTTTTTTGTTTAGTACGATTCCGTGAATGTTGGTTAGCGTGCGTTGCTTAGGATTTGCAAACATCATACATTTGCCAACCGACCCCTCTGCCGAAAATATAATATCTCCTTCCGAGATAGCAGAAAGCTTTCGTGAATTACCGAGATACTCGTATTTTGTAACTGTCCCAAAATCAGACAGGTTAGTCGGTCTAACAAGAGTATAGAAATTTTCTTTTTTTTCTTCAGAATAAATACTATTTCCGATTGCCGAAACCTGAAGATTTTGCCCCCGCCCAATTTCAAAACCCCACTCTTCGATTGTCCCAACGCCCTTTGTGTAGTTTTTAATCGAGAACTGTTTTTTTGCATAATCTTCACAATAAAATCCTGCGTCAATTCTCGATGTTAAAAGTATTTGTCGTAAATCAGGAAATTGATATTTGAAATCTTTCTTGGTTTGATTCGAAGAAATTTCTGTCTCGATGAGGGCAAATATTCGATTCTCATTCTCTTTGATCTTCTTTTCTTTATTGATTGTAATTCGCATAAGGGTTTCCAGATATGTGATCACTTGATCAGAATTTTTTTGGTTTGGAAGTGGTATTAAACAATCAAGGAATAACTTTTTTGCGTGTAGAATCGTTGCTCCCCTTGAAACAAGAAAATTTAACTGTGTTCTAAAAAAATCGTGTTTCAAAAAAGCAAACAAATAATACTTGCCCTGATCAACCGGCAACTTATACAAACCGCCCGATAACATATGGTCAGGATAGTTCTTATCTAAAATAACAGTTTCACCGATATTTGAATCCTTAGATATTATTAAATCGCCCTCTTTTAATTTGAGGTCAACAAATTTATTTGGCAGGATCGGAATAACGCTATCACCAGAAAAACTTAACAAAAAACTATCTTGTTGGAGGGCTTTATTTCTTATGAAGTATTTATAAGACTTCCGAAGATAGGCGTCAGAACCAACCTCCTCACCATTTACTAAATCTCCTGCCAAAAAGTCTTGAACTGGCTTTGAGTCCTTGCCGCCCAAAATGACTTTTTTGTAATTGTGGGGGGAGAAAGATGCTTTATTCTTCAGAACCTCGAAGATATTTACTTTTTGTGGAACATCAACGTAACGCATATTATTTCAAGAATAATTTTTTCACGAGTTCTTCTTGAGATAAAGTCCATTTCCTGAAATCTGACACCGTTTGCGTAAATTCTTCGTCAAGAACGGACTCGCCTTGTTCGTTAATAACAATCTCAAAACTTTTCTCGTCTATCTTATAAACAGGGTTAAAGAATTTGACTCTGTTGGAAGTTCTTACCTCATATCCAATTAGTTGAATATCTTTCACAAAAATCTCATAGCCATTCCTATTCAGCTTTTCCAATTCCTCGTCAGTCGGTTTATATGCGACGACGAGGGTGGTATTTACTCCTGTTTCCGCAAATATATTTGGCGGCAAATCAAACAGCCCAACAATTCGTACTTTGCTTGCCAGCCATTTACGCGCAATCTCCCAACGATCTATTGAAGCGATGGAATTAGACAATACAATACCTAACCTCCCATGAGTTTTGAGAATTCTGTATGCGTTTTCAAGAAAGAGTAGCCCCGGATCCATCCAATTTCCAGAGCGAGCAATATCCCAAAGCTCATAGAGTTCAACCATTGCTTTCTCACTCTCATTTTTCGGTTCAATTTTTCTATTCTCTCCAAAGGGCGGATTAGTCAAAACAACATCAAACTTCATTAATTTTGTTTCATCTACCCAGTTATCCCAATTGCCATTTTTATGGAGTTTCGCATCCAAAGATACAAGTTCCTTTTTCGTATTGAATTTGTAAAGCAACGAGCCTTTGTCGGCTTGATATTTTAGAGTTGCGTTGCCGTCGCCATTTAGGAGCATATTCAACTGGGCTAATTTTATCATTTGGTCATCATTATCAATTCCAAAAATATTGTGGTCATCCAGCTTGCCTTTTGCATTTACGAAACTCATCGAAAGAAAGTCGGCAATACCAACCGTGGGGTCAATAATTGTTTCGCCCATCCCCGGATTAACTATCTTTACCAAGAAATCAATAATTCTAAGTGGTGTAATAAATTGTGCTTTTTCTGCCTTTTTAAATTCATTAGCAAATTTATAGAAAACTAACTGGTATAAATCAGTGTCGGCCGACTTGATGAAACTATAATCTTGCAAGTTTTCAACGACAGAGCCGATGGCCCTAACATGACTTTCGTCTTGCCAGTTAATAGTTGCTGTGTCTACCTGTTTAAGGATAATGTTATATTTTTCAGCAGCATTATTGTAAAGTTCCCTGATTCGCTCAACGAAAGAGCGTACATTCTCATCGCTTAATCTGAAAAATTGTTTTTCTGCGTCAGTAATGAAGAAGCTCAAAACAGCTTTTTCTGGTTGTGTTTGATAAAATTTCAGATGTCTTTTGTCAGAAGTGGTTTTTTTATATTCTTCGCTCCGCTTCTCATCAAAAATTTTTAAAGCAAGCATTTCAATCAGAATTTCATAACCGCGAGGGTTATTACCAAGCCCAACCCTATCAAGGGTTTTTAGAATATTTGAAATAGCCTGATTGATCTGTGAACTTGCGGCTCCCGTAATTGGATCAAGATCATCAACTGTACGCTTACTCCTATCAATCTCGAGCGTAGTATTGATTCTTTTTTGGAGAGCATCGAAGGAAGGAACGTAGGTATAACTGTCAGTTAGATCGAGAGAGAGTTGTGTTGTTGAGCTTTTGTCCCCTTTTTGGTTTTTTGATTCGTCATATCGCAAAACCGCACCGTTTTTTCTCTGGAAAATATAGAGCCTCTCACTATCGTAGTAAAAACCGAGGCAATAGTTACTCTCGGATTCTTTTAGCTCCGCTTTTACTTGCGAGGTGAAAACAGTCTTGATGTCTTTGCCGTCAGACTTTTTAAATTCGATCGTTCCAATAAGATGCTGTCTTAACCACTCGACCGCATCATCGTCTTTTGATTTTCTCCACTTCTCATAAAAATCAATCCATTTCTTGTCATCAAAAATACAAGCGTCAATTTTTATCGGCGCGGAATTTTTATTCCCCTTTGGGAAATAAATTTCTGCGCCCAAGTAATCTTTTGAGTACAGACCGCTATGAGTCAGTGTAAAAATAAATTGCCATTTGTAATATTCTTCGCTTAGTTCTCCTTTTTTATTTTTCAGCGATATTTCTGTGAGATATTTACCATCAACAGGAACAAGTGAACGCTCCAAGATCAGCGTCTTTCTATATTTTGCATCAAATTCATTTTTTGCTTGTAAAAAAGTTTGGGCCATAAGCTATTTTGTGTTCAATAAATTATCCACAGTTACACCTAACGCTTTGGCTATCGCGTTCAATGTTTCTACGCGTGGATTTAGAGTTGCGCCGGACTCAATCTTGATAATCGTGTTATATGTAACTTCGGCGAGTTTAGAAAGCTTATCCTGCGAGATGCCCTTTTTCTTGCGATATTTTTTGATGTTTTGGGCAATCATATTAAAATGGTCGGTGTGGGTAGTAAATATTTACTACTAAATTGTGATATACTATAATTGAAATATGTTATCCACACCTATATACATAATATCATACTTTCTAAACTTGTCCCAAATAGGGAGTTCCGCAAACTTGCCCGCGCACTGGGAGGGTGGGGCAAGGGCAAGAATAAATCAAGTCTTCGCCAAAAAATTCGCCAGCCCAAGCGAGGGCGAGG
>Ga0155871_116_pt1 | contig 26868 bp, 30 predicted proteins | sample RifCSPlowO2_01_FD_107525 | JGI IMG/M metagenome (GOLD analysis project Ga0155871, IMG submission 107525) | Candidatus Doudnabacteria bacterium RIFCSPLOWO2_01_FULL_44_21
AGCTAACCGAATAGTTTTTCAAAATCGGAACGATGTTCTTTCTGATCTGATTTGTATCCATAAGAATATTATATCAGATTTCGCGGGAAAAGAAAAAGGGCCGTAATGGGGTAATACCAGTCAAATGGTACGGCGCTTAATTGTTTTGGCTATGAAATCATTGGGTGAACTAAACATTTCAGGTGAGGAAAATCTGACACGCTTAAAAGAAAAACCGCAAGCCTACCAGCAAGCGATTACTCAATATCTACCTTACTACAACAATGAGCGGTTACACATGGGCATTAATTACTTAACACCAATATAAATGGTCAGAAGCTATTGACTGTTGAACGCCCAGTAATACAACATCCAAAAAAATAAAAACCGGCCCGCGTGGACCGCTATTGTAAATTTATTCAGTAATGCTCATAAACTTACTGTACCTCTCTCCTTCCGATCGGAAGGTGGAAGGTACATACTACCTTCTTAGTCCTTTTACTAGTCCTGTTTTACCTGCTTAAAAAATTATTGAATTAGGACTTTATCTGCGGTAATTTCCGAAATTTTGAATGGATTACTTTTGGTAAGCACGGTTACCGTCATGCCGACGATGAGATCTGTTATCGAAAGTTTGGCCGATGGGTCGGATGATGCAAGGATTGTATTGGCTGTGACATGGACAACTTTTTCTTGTTCCACCCATTTGTTCCCCTCTGCCGTTTTTTGCACTGTGCCGGTCTTGAAAGTAAATTGATCATTTTCAACTTTCAACACCGTGCCGTTCATGGAAAAAGTTTCGATTGGTATATTCTCAACTGCTTCTGTGACGGGTTTGAATTCTTGCCGTGCCGTCCGATCTGAATACACCCAGACTCCGGTCACCGCCAAACCGACTAGGATAATTGTAATTACTATGGCTTTTTCTTGGCTCATGTTTGTTTCCATTTATGTATATTTAAGTAATAATATTATAAAACTTTATTCCCCTATTCGTCCAGCGACACCGTCAACCGTGACCGCCTTATTGATTTGTCCGTCAGTAGATTGCACTAAAATTTGAGCGGTAGTGAAAGAACTAAATGTCCCGGCATTAGCTCCACTACTATTAGTGGAGAGGGTCAATTTCGCAAAAGGCGGCGTAAATTTGAATTGCAAGGCGCTGACCACAACGTCATCAGCCAAATATCCACCGTTGGAAACCCTCGTACCGGGAGGATAAGTATAATTTTCGATTAAATTTAAATTATTGCATTTATCAATGCCGTAAAGTTCTATTTGGGAGGTGACGGAAAAATATATCAAATAGCTAGCCGGCGCTTTGCCCTGGGCACAGGTCGAGCCAAGGATTTGTCGCGAAGTCAGAGCGAAATTCTGGGCGTTGCGAATGCTATTCACTACTGTATCCGCCGCGATCGCGACTTTTTTTTGCCTCTCCCCTTGTCGATAGTTGGCAATACTAACAGTAGCAATAATACCCGTGATCACAATCACGATGAGCATTTCAACTAAAGTGAAACCTTTTTCTCTTTTAATTCTCATGAATTAAATTTCTAATTATTCTAATTTCTAATTGATCTAAATAAGCACCAAACTACAAGCATCAAATCACAAATAAATACCAGGCTCCAATTTCCGAATTTAAAGTTTGATATTTGGATTTTATTTGATATTTGTTATTTGTCATTTAGAATTTATTGAAAATTAGGTCAATTAGATCAATTTATACCAATAAGCCCTAGGTACCAATTAAGAATCCTCTCTCCCCATATCAATACTATTATACCAGAAATTGAAAGAAAACTGCCAAATGGAAGTTTGGAACCAAGGTGCTTTTTACCCAAAAAAATGAGAATTAGACCGGTGAGGGCACCTATAAAATAACCAAGCAACACCATCACCAGTCCCAGCTTCACTCCGAATACCATACCTAAAAAAAGACCAAACTTGACATCACCAAAGCCAATCCATCGTCCTTTCGAAATAAAATATTGCACAGCAAAAAACCCGGCGATAATTAAGGCAGCCAACAATCCATCCAAGATCTTTCCGAAAAAAACCTGCCAAACTACGCCTAACAACAAGGCTGGATACACAACCTTGTCCAAAATCAGGAAGTGTTTGAAATCAAAAACGCCAATGACAATCAAAAAACAGATGAAGACTAATGCAAAAAAAAGGTTATAGTTTATAGGTTGTAGGTTATAGTTATAAGCTAACAGCGCAAAGCTCAAAGCTGTAGTAAGCTCAATAATCGGATACTGCCAAGAGATCGATCCTTGACAATACCGACAGCGGCCGCGCAACCAAATAAAACTAAAGATCGGGATCAAATCTTTCGCGGCCAACTCGTGATGACAATAAATACAGCGTGAACGATCTGAAACTATGGATTGGCCGGAATGCAGTCTGTAAATCACCGCATTTAGGAAACTGCCGATTATGAGCCCAAAAATTGCAACAATAACTATGATCATCTTAGTATTTTCTTAATCCTGTTTTGTACAAAAACAAATTTTGTAAGAAACTTGAACCATAAATAACCGAAGGGCCAAGCCGAATTTGCGAGGCTTCAGGAAAATAGCGGGTGGTAATCGGAATTTCTTTAATCCTAATTTTACTCTTAACCAGCTGAATGATAATTTGAGTGTCGAAAATAAAATCATCAGAATTTTTCGAAATGTCAATTGTTTGAAAAATTGCTTGGTCATAAGCTCGAAATCCCGAGTGAAATTCCGTCAGGGTGGTTCCCAGGGTCCAATTGCCAACTTTGGTCAAAATAATGTTGAAAAAAAATTTCCATTTCGGCATGCCGCCCGACAGTGCGTTTTTTCGAACCATCATCCGGGAGCCAAACACTGCCCCAAACTGTTCGTCAACAATATATTTGATCATTTCCGGAATGAACTTCGGATCATACTGATGATCAGGGTGAACCATAACTATCACGTCCGCACCCCTTTTCTGCGCCAATCGGTAACAAGTTTTCTGATTACCCCCATATCCCCGATTCTGCTCATGCCTGTGAGTAATAATTGGCAGTTTGCTGGCGACCGCCATGGTATTGTCACGGCTGGCATCATCCACCAAAATCACCTCGTCAACCCAGTCCTTCGGCAAGGCCTCGTAACAGGCACGGAGGGTTTTAGCGGCGTTGAAGGCCGGCATGACTACGACAATTTTTTTTCCATGGTAAGGCATTATGGCGAGGTGTATCGATAAAGACCCGGCCTTGAAAGTGAAGTAAAATTCCAAAAATCTTGATGCCAGCCGCGCGCGTTAAACCAAGCATGAATACTATAATCAGTTGGTCCGAATGCATAAAGCCAGACTCGTTTCGGACTATGCAACTGGACCAGTTTTTCTGTTTTCATCAATGTCAGGTCGCTGGTCGGAATTGCTACTCTTGATTGAAACTCGTTTTCAATTAATCCTAAGGTATGCCGAGTGGCGAAGGTGTCATATTCATTAAAGTAATAATTAATCGGCAAAAAATTATAGACAGGGATTTCATCTTTCAGATAATGGGTCAGATCAGTCCTAACAGAAGCCAGAGCCACGACTACGATATCACCATCTTCAAAATTTTGATTAATAAACTCTCCTACGGCGGCCAAGTTATAGTTACTGTCCCAAAACGAATCATTACCCAACACGGCGGTTGTATAAGGGATCAAACTCGCCAGGAAAATAATCAAAACTACCAATGCTTTCTTTTTTGACAAACCGCTGATAATCCAGGCGACAAGCAGCGCCAGTGGAATTGAAACGAAACTAATATGGCGTTCAAAAATTACCGTATAGGGCACCGAGGCGGGAGATAAAAAAAACAAAATCAGAGGCATTTCCGCCAGCCAGATGGTAAAAATTACCGGCCGCCAAGCCCGATGACCCTTGGCATATATCCGAATAAAACCCCAAACAAATCCCGTGATTAATAGGATCTTGGCGATAAAGACAGCGATAATTTGGATCTGCGGCAAAATCGAAGCGGTGGTTAACCAAACGAGCTGATCGTGGATGTGCCCGAAGAAAGACGGCATCCGAAGAAACAAGGGCACCCGTGATAACCCAAAAAAAGAATCCAGGCCGATCACAAATTTGAATAAAAACGGGGTTAACCAAAAACTAAAACCCAAGACGATGGCGGCATGGGACAGAAACCAATAGAAAAATTGATCCGCGCGTTTCTCTTTGTTTAGATAAATTTCCATTAATCCCCAACCGGCTAACGCCACTAAGACAAACAGATACGAATAATGTAAATATAAACCAATCAGGTTTGCCAACGCGTAACCGGCTAAAAAAATAGGTTTTCGCGAAAACTGATACTGCCAAAGCAACAGGCTGGCAGCCATGCCAAAAAAAGCCAACATAATATACGGCCTAGCCTCTTGGCTGAAGGCCAATTGAAATGGCAGCACCGATACAATCAATGCGCCGAGCAAGCCCACTTGTTTACTGTTAAAGATAATCTTGCCCCAAAAATAACTTAAAATAATAGAACCTAAACCAAACAATACCGATAGCATCTTAATAGCAAAGACCGAAAGCCCAAACCAGGCAATCCAGAAGTGTTGAATTAAATAAAAAAGCGGCGGATGAACCTCTACTGATCTTAAATATTCTATCAGCTGGCCTAAATCGGGGAGAAAAGTCGTAATGTCCAAGCTTAATAATTCATCCCCCCAGAATGGTTGCTGGCCTAAATTAATTAGGCGCAAGCCCAAACCCAGCAAGACAATACAAAAAAGTATCCAAATCGGCTTGGAATCCTTTTTTGCTACTATTGAATTAACGATGTCAGTTAGGATCAAAAAATATTAGTTGGCAAAACCAGAGGGACTGGCCCTATGGTCAGTGGCGGCGGCAGTAATTGGACTGCTGGCGACAGCGCCTTCGGTGCAAAACCAGAGGGTATAGGTATTAGTCGCTGTGGTATAACCATAAGTGGTCGCTCCTCCGCCGCCGGTTGCTGATACGCTGCAGCCGGCCGGGTTAATGGGGAGTGAGCCTAGATAATCACCAAGATCCGTGCCTGCCGGACAACCAGCAGACGCGGTCAACGTTAGAGCCGGCGGATATTGGCTGCAGGCCTGATTATATAATTCCACGGCGGTTTGTAACGCCTGCATATCACCCATTCTTCGAGCATCCCGAGACCGGCCCCGGGCAGTACTGGTGGAAACTAAAACTATGGCCGCCAAGAATCCGATAATTGCGATGACCACCAACAATTCGATTAGGGTAAACCCAGCGCCATTTTTTTTATTGCTCATGTTATTGCGTTGATTGTGAATTTATGATCTGTAGCCGGGCCTTGGCTAAACAGAAAGTTAAAGTAAAATCTCCGCCATTATTTTTTTGAACATAATTATAGTCGCTTTGGGTGGAAGAACAGTTGCTATCAGCAGAGGGGGGTTTTGGCCAAAAATCCAGATAATTATTGATCCCTATCGGTTGGCCGTTGTTGCTGTATGGATAAAAGCCATTTTCATCAAAATAAATTTTTAGCGCTTTTTGGATCCGACTGACGTCAATCATCTTTATCTGATCGCGGGCTTCTGTTTGCGCTGAAAAAAATGCCAGGGAGGTTACCAAAACCACGATGACCGCAATTACTATTAAAATCCAAAATTCAATTCTCATCCTTTTTTAAATCCACAGCCCTTCTCCCATCCCGCACCTGCAAGGTGCGGGATTTGGGAGAAGAATGTAAACATAAATCCTTATTCTAGTTTACCAACCCCGCGGGAGTCGCCGTATGGTTAGTGGCGGAAGCAGTAATGGGAGTACCGGCGATTGCCGCTTCAGTGCAAAACCAGAGGGTATAGGTATTAGTTGCGGTCGTGTAACCATAAGCAGTCGGACCGCCTCCACCGGTTGCTGATACGCTGCAGCCGGCCGGGTTGGATGGAATAGCGCCAATGTAAGTACCTAGGGTGGTACTTGCCGGACAACCAGCAGACGCAGCCAGAGTTAGGGTCGCCGGATATTGGCTACAGTCGTTGTAGTAGAGTTCAAACGCTGTTTGCAATTGTCTCATATCGGCCACACGTCTTGAGTCACGCGCCTTGCCTCGGGCGGATGTTAAAGAAACCAACACCACGGCAGCCAAGATTCCGATGATGGCAATCACGACCAACAATTCAATCAAAGTAAATCCACGATCTTTTCGATTAATTAAGTTTCTCATAAATTCACCCCCTTCCATAGAGGAAATTTGTTTATCAACTTTCCTTATTAATGTTTTTGTCTCTATCCACAGTTAAACAGCACCAGCTAAATTATATATCGGCAGTAAAATTCCTGCAACCATGACAGCCACCGCCAGCCCCAATACCACCATAATCAGAGGTTCCACCAAGGTGGTGAGGTTCTTTAAGACATTCTCCGCTTCTTTCTCATAAAACGTCGCTAACTTCTCCAAAATCTCCTGCAGGCGGCCAGTCGTTTCGCCAATCTGAATCATTTGGGAGACAATCACGGGAAACTCCGGGCGCTCCACCAAAACCGAGGCAATGCTTTTGCCGTTTTTGACTTCTTGGGCTGAATCAATGATGATTTGCCGATAGACCTGGTTGCCGACGATATCCGCCACTGATTCTAATGCTTTGACAATCGGAATGCCGCCTAAAACCAAGGTTGCCAAGTTGCGGGCAAATCGAGCCATGTAGATTTTCACAAACAATTTGCCAAAAATTGGAAGTTTGATTTTGAAAGAATCCACGATGTATCGTCCACCAGGAGTAGCTATATATGTGCGGTACCCCACGAACAAACCGACGATAATAATAATCACCAACCACCAAAACTTTTGCATAAAATCAGTGGCAGCAATTAAAATCTTAGTGGTGATAGGCAGCTCCACCGCTGACTCACGCAAAATCGCCACCAGGGGCGGTAGCACATAAATAAACATCAGAACACCAACGATGATTAGAGCGCTGACGATAAACGCCGGATAAGTTAAAGAACTAATGACCTTAGTTCGTAAATCGTTATCTTTCTCCAGTTGATTAGCCAGATAAATCAAAGATTCGTCCATGGTCCCAGACAATTCTCCGGCGCGAACCAAATTGACGTAAAGATTGGAAAAAATTGCGGGGTAACGGGTCAGGGCCGAAGACAGACTATCCCCGCTTTCAACTTTTTGTGAAATGTCAGTGATCACAACTTTCAACTTGGCGGAAGAAACCTGGGAGCGCAGAATATTTAAAGCCTGAACAATCGGCACCTTGGCGTTGATTAAAGTGGCAAATTGTCTGGAAAATAAAACTAAATCCTTCGACGAAACTCGATCGAACAGTTTAATCCGATCCAGGATGCTCACACTGCTGGCAGGCAAAATTTTGATCACAATTAGCCCGTGCTCCTGCAGCGCGTCATATGCGCTATTTTCGTTAGTCGCTTCCACTATCCCGGTGCGAAGCAGTCCTTGGTTGTCGCGTGCTTGATAAGCAAATTCCATATTATCTTCTTAATAAACTTTCAAATGATTCGCGGTCCGAAGTATACTGCAAAACATCTTCTACTTTCACTTGATTGGATCGAACCAGCTGGGCTAAATTATGATCGAGCACGATCATACCAGAGGCAGCCGAAGTCCGGATAATATTAGGTAATTCATAGGTTTTGCCTTCCCTAATTACATTCGCCACTGCTGTCGTGTTCATCATGATTTCCACTGCCGGGAGCCGACCGCCGCCGATTTTAGGCAACAATCTTTGGGAAATCACGCTAATCAATATATTGGACAACTGCGACCGAATTTGGTTTTGTTGATAGGCCGGAAATACATCAATAATCCGATCAATTGTTTCAGCGGCATTATTTGTGTGGACCGTGGCAAACACCAAATGACCGGTTTCGGCCACGGTAATTGTGGTGGCAATAGATTCTAAATCGCGCATTTCACCAACCAAGACGACGTTGGGGTCTTGCCGCAAAACTGAACGCAGAGCTTTGGCAAAACTTTTAGTATCGAACCCCACTTCTCGCTGGTTGACCATGCTTTTATCTTGAATATAAACATACTCGATCGGATCTTCGATGGTGACGATATTTTCTGCCCGCGTATGATTAATCAGGTCAATCAAGGCAGCCAGCGTGGTGGATTTGCCGTGGCCAGTTGGTCCCACCACTAAGACCAATCCTTGTTTATAATTAATCATGTTTTTCACTTGCGGCGGCAGGTTTAGTTCTTCCGTAGTTTTGATTTTGTTTGGCACCAACCGGAGTGCGGCGGCAACGTAGCCCTTCTGATAATAGGTATTAATCCTAAATCGAACATTGTCTTTAAATGAAAAAGAAAAATCCAGTTCTTTGGCTTCTTCAAATTCTTTCTTTTTTTCTTCGGTGGACAACAGCACGTCAACCATGCCACTGATAGTTGCGCCTGATAAAACCTCATATTCTTTTAATTCCACCAATGATCCATCAACCCTCAATGTTGGCGGTTTCCCGGCAACCAAGTGAAGATCAGAAGCCCCCCGTTGCAGGACGATCATTAATAGTTTATTGATCTCAAGTTCTGTCGATTTATATGGCATATGATTGTTGTAAATGATAATAAATTTTGTCTATTAGTTGAGAAGGAGAGGTGGATTTTCTCGGCAGCCAATCGTTGGCCCCAAAATTTAAGGCCTGGGTAGGATCTGGATTCTTGGTTAAAAATAAAAATGGGATGTGAATATACGAAGGATTGGAACGGACAAATTTTAACAAACTTAAGCCCGAAAGTTTTGGCAGATCCACCTCGCTGACCACTAAACCCGGTTTAATTAATCGAATCTTACGCAACCCACTTAACCCATCATAGGCTGAATCAAAAGCAAAATAACGTTGCAGGTGAGGTTCGTAAAGGCGAATTAATTTGGGATCGGGGTGAATAAAAAGGATTGGTTTAGGCATATTGTTAGTCGTTATTCGTTGGCGCTATGCGTATCGTTTAGAGTTTAACGTCTGACGTTAATCGCCACCAATACGCGCTGCGCTGCCGTCAAACGTATTAGTCACTCTTTCGTAACTCTAATTACCTCTTCCACTGTAGTGGCCCCGCGAAGGGCTTTTAGAATCCCGTCTTGTCTCATTAAAATCATTTTTTCCTCTTTTACCGCATAATCTTCAATTTTGATCGCCATCTGCCGATCGTTGATCAATTCTTGAATGGATTTGGTCACGGCCGCGGTTTCATAAATTCCGATCCGGCCCTTATAACCGGTGTTGCCACAAACCGGACAACCCCGCCCAATCCAAACTTTCAAATCTTTCAGATTAATTCCTGCCAATTCTGATGAATCCACGGTCGCCATTTCAGTACGAATTATTTTTTCAATCGCCTCTGTCGGCTTAGTTTGGGTTTTGCATTTCTCGCAAATTTTTCGCACCAGGCGCTGCGCTGCCAACAAATTAAGCGAGGCTGTCAGTAGAAAAGGCTCAATCCCCATATCGACTAAGCGCGGAATACCGCCGATCGCGCTATTCGTGTGGAGAGTGGAAAATACTAAATGCCCAGTCAGCGCCGAGTTGACGGCCAGCTCTGCTGTCTCTCGGTCTCGAATTTCACCGACCATGATAATGTTTGGGTCCTGCCGTAGAATCGAACGTAAGCCTGAAGCAAAAGTTAGCCCGATTTCTGGTCGAATTTGAGCTTGATTGACCCCGTCAATAAAATATTCCACCGGATCTTCCAAGGTGACGATATTAACTCCGGGTTTATTTAAAATACTCAAAATCGCATATAGCGTGGTGGATTTGCCGCTACCGGTCGGGCCGGTCATCAAAAACATCCCGTGCGGCTTACTTATCGCATCCTTCATGGTCTCTAGCCTGCGACCGCTGATCCCAAGCTCTTCGAGGGTCGGAGCGCCTGCTGATTTATCTAAAATCCTCAACACCACTTTTTCGCCAACCACTGTCGGAAAAGTCGAGACCCGAAAATCTATGGACTTGCCTTCCAAACCGACATGAAACCTGCCGTCTTGCGGCAAGCGCTGTTCATCGATTTTTAAATTTGATAATATTTTGATTCTCGAAATAATCGCGGCATGAACTGATTTGGGTAAAATCAAGGAACTGTGCAAAACCCCATCAATCCTGTAGCGAACCCGCAAATCTTCCTCGGAGGGCTCAACATGGATATCCGAAGCCTTGGCCTCAATCGCGTGGCGAATAACTACATCCACAATTTTCGAAATTGGCCCCTCGTCTACTATTTTACTTTCTTCGACGGCGATTGGCTTAATTTGTTTTTTAGTAACATCCGCCTGTTCTTTTTCGACTGCTTCTTGCAGCGCCGCGGTGACTTCTTTCGTAATGCTCCCGGACTTGCGAATGGCCGCTTGGAAACTTGAGTAGGAAGTAATATATACTTCAACACGATATTTTTTCTTTTGGGAAAGAAATTCCAAAGCTTCGAGGGCGGAAAGATTGGTTGGATCGGTCAAGGCAACCTTCAGCACGTCTGCTAATAATTCAAACGGAACAAACTTGTAATTCGAAATAGTTTCTTTGGATGCGATTTCTAGAAGTTCTTTTGAAATATTTTTATTACGTAAATCAACGTATGGTAAATTAAAAAAAAGGCCTCGGGCGCGCGTTAAATCTTCTTCGGAAACATAACGCTCAGTGACTAAGTAATCAAATAAGTTACGGTGGGCGGTGACCGACTCAACTCGAGCTTTGATTAAATTCTCACGATTAATAAAACCTTTTTCGAATAAAAAGGTTTCAAAACTCGCCGTTCTTGAACTTTGCGCGGAAACAACTGGTTGTTGCATTTTTAAGATAGGCTAATATTTGGCAAACGGATTTTCACGACCCAATTCGCTTGGACTAATCGTCACCGGGGTATAGGATTTCAGCGTCTTAAAGGCGCTGGAATCAAAAATCGAAGTGTCTAATTTGGTGTTCTGCGGAAACACCGCCGGGGTTGAATAGCTTCCGTCTGTCGAAGCTGATGGGGCCAGGGTTTGTTCTTGGTTTGGCGTCAGATAGGCCGGCTGATCAGTGCCGGAAAAAGACGGTACGAAAGCCCCTCCCCACAGCAACACGGCGGTGGTACCGAAAATACAGACAACAATGATAATTATATATATTCGTTTTTTTCTTGGATCCATGTTTTAGTTACTTCCTTTTATTTTTGATAATAAGTTTTCAAAATCACGTCGAATTGAGCCTTGCCGCTATCATCAGATGACAGATTGATCTTTTCAATATCGACCAACCTCAGATGGTTTTCCAAACGCAGCATAAAATCCTTAAACGATGGGTAAGAACCGTTGGCCGCAAAACTAATTCGCTGGACTTGGATTGAATTAGTGGCTAACTCCTCACCGGTTCCCAAATTACTATTCACACTCAGATTCTCAATTGCGATACCAGAGGCAGCGGATAGATCCCCGATGCTGCTGACAAAGTTTGCATAATCAGGATCTTCCACTGGGAGTGCTAAACCAGCAATCGCGGCTTCTTGTTGGTGAGAACGAAAGCTATCTAAAAATGCCTGGACATGGGAAAGCGTCTGGGTTAACTGCGCGTTTTGGTCTTCTGTCATTTTCAATTGGGCTTTGGCAGCTTGGTATTTATGCCACTGCGGGGTCGTGAAAAAATATCCTAGCCCAAAAAGGATGATGAGTAAAATTATTCCTAAGATCGTTCTTGATTTAAGGGTCGGTAGCGCCATTTATTTTTTATTAAAAATTTCTGTCTTGACGGCTAATTCGAGAGAAAATTGATACCCATTCGCGGTGCTGGTTGACGGCGTGACTGATTTTAATTTAATATTCTGAAATTTATCAGAAGTCGAAAGGCCTAACAAAAATTTACCCAAACTCCCATAATCATTGACAAAACCCTCTAAATTAATTTTACCCAAAATATTGGCGTCAAAATTCAAAAATTTTGCCCTGACAAAAGTACTTTTGGACAATTCGTCTAACAGCGGCGATAAATAAACATGGTTGTTAACTAAGGTTTTAAGATTAGCGGTCTGGGCTTGAAAAGTTTTCCCGTCTTTCAAATCGTCCTGTTTAGCGTCAAGTTGTCGTTGTAGATCAATGGTGGTTGCCGCGGCTGCCTCAAATTTTTTCTGAGTGCTGTTGGTCAGCAAATAAAAAATGGCTGTGGCGCCAACCACTACAATTAAGGCAATCCACAACAGAGAAATAATAATCCGGCTTTGCCGCTGCCAAGCAAAGCTGGTGTCCTTCATTCGACCTTGTAATAAATTGATTTCCTGCATCTATTTGTCTGCGCGGCGCATGGCGAGGCCAATAGCCACGGCTAAATTTAATCCTTGTGATTCGACGATCGGTTTTAAATCAGGCTTGTAAACAATGTGCGACCAGGGATTGGCTAGCACTACCGTTTTGCCTAAAGAAGAAAAATATTCAACCAAATGTGGAAGTTTCGAACCGCCGCCGGAGAGGATGATCTTTTCAATTCGCTCTCCCCGACTTTCATAAAGGTTAATCAGTTGCATGGCTTCGTTTTTTAAAATGTCCAAGATGGGTCTCATCATTTGCGGCATCTGCGGGGAAGATGTCGAAAGCCCAAAATCTTTTTTAAATTGTTCAGCCCGACTGAAATTAACCGACAAGCTGCCCGCGATACTGGTGGTCACCGTATCGCCCCCAACATTTAAATTCTTGGAAAGTCGCAAATATCCGTCATCCACTAAATTAATACTTGTGCTTTTCGCGCCGATATCAATCAGTATAGTCGTACGGGCGTCTTCCGCGACCAAGGAACGAATCAGCGAGAGCGCCTCAATCTCAAGCGCCAACGGTTCTAATCCGGCCAGTTGGAAAACTTTTAAATAATTATCAATTACGGCAGAAGGAACCGCGGTTAATAAAATTCGATTCTTCGATTCATCCACAGCTTTCAAATTTCCCAAATTCGTCTCGCGGGTTACTTTCGGATGCCTGTTTTCCAAAACGCTCCAGGATAAGGCGACTTCCGATAGCGGCAAGGGCACATATTTTTTGGCTTCAAATTCGACCGCCGCCTTCAGCTCGTCCCGAGGAATTTTGGGCATCTCAATCACAGAAGTAAATACCGCGCTGTTGGGTAATGACGCCACGATCTGATTCGTAGTCACCTTGGCTTTGGCGATCAAATTTTTTAAAATCGCCGCGGTTTGGTTAATCGCCAAAGTACTGTCTTTGTTGGTAATTTGGTAAGAAACATTGACCAACCCGTAGGTTTCGAGGATAAACCTGTTGTTTTCTGGCCGCAACTGAACAATTTTAATGTTCGAGGTGCCGATATCAATCCCTAACTGACTTTTTGATTTGCCAAATAGCATTTTGTTTCCAGAATTCGAATGAGGTTATCCTCAAGTCTTTTATAATTATAATGAATTATACTTTTGTCGTCAAATTACCAAAAACGGCCTATACATATCATCCTCTATCGGAATTTTTAGCTCACCTGGTGCGGTTTTTCTTAAAAAATCAACAGGTGGGTGTTCAATTATCCCAAGTGGGGTTTGCTCTGCCCCCTCTCCCATTATCAAGGTTGCTGTGGTGGCCAGGCTGTCAGCTAGATTGGTTTGAGTAATTTTAAGTTTACGACCAAAAATATCCTCTCTACCACGATAATCTCGCAAACCACCAAAACCAGCATATCCCAAAGCCACGCCCATAACGCCTGCTCGCAGTGGCGTCGTGCGGCTGTCCGTAATCAAAATACCAAAACGCTTGATCTGATAAATCTTTTTTAATCGGACCAATAAATTCTCGGCTGTCTGAAAACTATCCTTAGGAAGCAAAATCAATTTTCCATTAGCATTAGATTCATCAATTCCGGCATTGGCCGCGAACATTCCATCTTTAATCGTCAACCACGTATGTTTGGTTTTAATCGCCCGCTGGCTTTCATTTTTGATTAATTGCTCTTTGTTTATATTTTTGGCCGTGCGATATTCGGACAGTGCAACCACTTTTGAAGTAATCACAACAATCGAACACTCTTGTATTTTCGGGATGCGCCCAACAATGAATGTGATCAGATCTTCTCCCTCCAAGAATATTCTAGTTTTAATTGCTGTTATTTTCATACTAGCTGTTTATCTTTAAGCAACCGTAATCCTAGATAAGACAACGGCGTATAGATTGCTCCCATAAAAACCTTGTACAACCACCAGGTGATAATGATGCTAATCAATGTCTTCGTGGAGTAGATGCCCGCAAAAGCAATAACCATAAATAGTACACTATCCAATAGTTGTGACCAAAGATTGGACAGTAGTGATCGCAGCCAGAAATATTTGACGCCCAAATTTTCTTTGACGAAGAAAAACGTAAACACATCTTGAAATTCTGCTATGATAAAAGCGACCAAAGAAGCCAGGGCAATTCTACCAGAAACGCCGAAGATTAAATTATATCCCTCCTTTGCCCAGAGCCCGTCATCAGACCACGGCAACCACAGCGAAAGTAAGGAATATCCGATAAAAATTGCTGTACTGATAAGCCCAGCCCGCACAAACCCGCGCGCGATCTGCTTGCCATACAATTCCCCAATTACATCAGTCATCAGAAAGACTATCGGAAATGAAAATACCGCTACGGAAAGATGCGAGCCAAACAAAAATGGCATGATTTTCAAGCCCAGGGTATTCGCAGCAAACAATGAGGTTAAATATAATGTGAGTGCAATAATTATCTTATTGTTCATAACTTTATTATTAATTGCAAACAAAAAACCGCCCAGGAAGGCGGCAAATCAGCCTTCCAGGAATTCTAGAAGGTATCGGCGTATGAAGACCAGATAGTTTTTCGGTGAGTAAGTAACATACACTTCTAAGATAACATTACAAAAATCACTCGTCAATCTCTTGCGGAAAATCCAAAAATATGATATAATTTATTTATGGGATTATTCAAAGATTTATTTGGCTCTGGGACATTGCAAAAACCTGCCGGCCCGACTGGGCTGGAAGCCAATAATTTTGATCAACCAAACAAGCCAATTGATCAGCCGAAAAAAATTGATCTAAGAGGTGGGGTCTATGATGATCCGTCTCGATTCGATCCGACCTTTCGACACAACGTTGAACAAGATCTGCGTGGCACGCTAAAAAGTTTTGCTACTAGAGATGCCGTAGCTCGACTATTTCGTGAAAGTCGTGGTGGTCGAGGAATCACTAAACCAGAAGCTAAATCGGGATTAAATAAGTTAAGGGATGAGGGCAAGTTAACTAACGATCAAGTCCGAGCTGTCAGACGCAAATACGGAATTTTTTAAAGTTTAAAATAATAAAAATCTGCCGACGAGGCGGTTTTTTTATTTTTACAAAAATCTAAAAATATGGTAGAGTGTGATAGAAAATATGGGCGACTAGCTCAGGTGGTTAGAGCGCGTCACTGACCCGCCTGCCGGAGTGCCGATGTTTGAGTAAAATATAAGTTTATTATTTTTCCTTTGCTGGAGGGCGCGTAGCTCAGGTGGTTAGAGCGCGTCACTGATAATGACGAGGTCGATGGTTCGAGTCCATCCGCGCCCACCAGCAGTGGATAAATAATTAGAATCGGCACGGCGGGCAGGTAATGACGAGGTCGATGGTTCGAGTCCATCGTCGCCCACCAAAAAATTTTATGCACATCTTTAGTGGAATAATTGGAATGATTGTTGGATTTTTGCTGATTAGGTACTCAATTGCCCTAACTGATATGTTCGGCAAGATTGACTGGGCCGAAGCGCACTTAAAGGGCGGCTTGGCCGGCACCTATACTTTGTATCGAATAGTTGGGTTGGTTTTTATAATCTTGTCGTTACTTTATCTGTTTGGAGGACTTGGGTTTATCATAGGTCCGCTGGCACCACTCTTCGGCGGTGCTGCGCCACAATAATATTTTGTATGGGCCTTTAGCATAGTGGCAGTGCAGCCGGTTTGCATCCGGCGGGCGGGAGTTCGATTCTCCCAAGGTCCACCATAAGGAACTTTGCAAATTTTTCGTAAGCAGTCATAAAAAAGAGCCTGGGCGAAAAAAGTGTCGCGCAGGCAATTCTTACTTTTCGAGTTCCAGATAGGCGCAAATCTCCGTCTGGCTGATCCGCGGCAGGGGTTCATCGTGATAGACGAACTTCACGACATCCAAGCGTTTCAATGTCCGCGCCCTAAGAATGTCCGGATGCCGTCGATGAATGGTCAGGTTGCGACGCCTCCGCTGCTCATCAGCGGTTTTAAGCTGCAACACGGCGGAACGCACATAGTCACTGACCGCGTCCACAAAGAATCGCTGTTCCGCCAGCCTGCGGGCGCGGGTTTTCGCCTCTTCTCTCTCCGCGCGGCGGATGGGTGAACGATGGCGCAGGTCCCGAACCAACACGATGATTAAAACAACGATGACGAGCAGAAATCCAACGTTAACGTACCACGGCAAACTCCCCATGATTAAACCTCCTTAAAATTGGACTTGGTAGTCTTCGATGACGCCACTCGCCAAGACTCTTTGGCAAAGCTCTTCAGCCAAGCGTTTGGCTTCGACCGGATCGTTAAGATCAAGGTCCAGCAGAAACCACTTGCCGACGCGGACGTGCTGGACTTGGCTAAACCCAAGTTCTTGCAGTTCTGCAAGCTTGCCCGCAGCGACGTCATCTGGAACGCCGCTTTTCAAATTCACGATCACCCGAACCAGCATAGCGTTCCTCCTTAGCTTTGTAGTATATAACAAAAATGACAAAATAAAAACTGCTTCGGGCAGGAAAATAAGTGCAACTACTCTCAAAATCTGTCCGGCCGGCCTGCCCGACATGCCAGTCATGGCAGGCGGGTCAAAAAATGAGAGTAATTAGTAGAAAGCCAGTTACACGAATTATTTTATAAACAATTTCTCCCCCCTAAATAAGTGAATTATGGGAAACTTTATGGAATCCTCTTGGACATTTTTAAATCCTACTTCTTCCATAAATTTGGTAATTACTCCGTCTAGGTTGCTTTTTATATACTCAAACGGTTCCCAAAACAGAATAATTTTGTAAAATCGGTGATGCCGGGCCGTGCCGAAATCGACAATCGCTAGTTTGCCGCCTTTTTTGAGCACGCGAAAAATTTCTTTGATAGCTTTTTGCTTAATATCAGTAGGCATATGATGAAAAGCTAAGGTACTGAATACGATATCAAAGGTTTCATCTTCAAACGGCAAGGTTTCTCCAAAACCCCGAATTAATTTAACGTCTTTGAACTTAGTTAATCTTTTAGTAGCTATTTCCAAAGCCCCTTTATCCGGATCTATCCCTATTGCTTCAACACCATCATGTTTTTCTTTTAAAAGTTTCAAAAACATCCCGGTGCCACAGCCAACATCCAAAACCTTATCCGCATTTTTTATTTCTACGGAATTTACAATTTTTTCACGAAATTTTTTGCCAAAACCGGCAAAAATCAAGACAAAATCATAAATCCGCGTCAGCGGATGGAATTCAAACGGAGGGATATAATCGTATTTGGGTTCGTAAGCCATAGTGCGATTAATATATATCAGAAGCAATAAATCCAGCACCAGTTCTTGTGAATTAAATTGGTCAAAACTGGTGCTGGATAAAAGTGCAATTAATACTTGCTCATTATTTCTTCAGCATTATAACCTAAGCTCTCCGCGGCTTTTAGAATTTTAATCAAAATTATTTTATATAAATTGTTCTGAACCGTGATAAATCTTTGAGTATGTGGATCGATTGCTTTAGCGTGACTGCCTCTGCCTCCTACATAATCAATAACAAAGCCAGACTTGCTTAGTGCCTTGAGCAGTCTGGCTTGTGATATGTCTGAAGGTAGATTATGTGGTAGCATACACCGGCTTTTTTTCTGTACTTGCCAGTGCCCCATCTAAATTAATTAAATCGGGATTGCAATACCAATAAGGGATACTATATGCAGAAAAAATTGCATTTTTTAAATTAAGGGCTAATTCTTCTTTATTTTTACCAGTGGCCAAAATGGTTCCTCGAGTATAATCAGGGCTAGATTCTGCAAGCAAATATTTTGATCCTTTTTCCTCAAATTCGGAAATCACAAAAGGAATCCGTGGACTACGGAGTTGAATAATTAAATCACTCACTCTTTCATTTGCCTCAATCCTGCTGGCAAAGAAAAAAGATTCAAACCTTTGAATTATTTTAGACATAAGCTATAAAGTTACTAAGGATTATAAGTATAGGATTATTAATCATTGTTGTCAATAATACGGCTTGCTTATTAATATATCTAAATTATAGCACAAAAACCTAGAAAAATTGACAAAAAAAACCTCTAACTCGCCGAGGAAACGGATAAATTTCCAGCAGTTAATCTGGATGGGCAATTACTTTCAGTTCGACTTTGGCGTTTCTCGGTAAAGATTTGACGAAGGCCGTGGCACGGGTTGGGTAGGGTTTAGGGAAAATTTTCGAGTAAAGTTCGTTAAAAACGTCATAATCGCGGGGGTCAGATAAGAAAACCGTGACATCAACGACATTTTTCAAATCAAGATTATTCTCCAGTAAAATATCTTTAATATTTTGGACTGCTTGCGCCAACTGCTCGCTTAACTCATCCGAGACAAGTTTGTCATTTTTAACACCAATTTGTCCGGCAAAAAATAATGGCCCAGTAATAATTCCCTTCTGCCCTCTCTCGCTCGGCGCTCTTAATCATCATCTGGTTCAGCGCCTTGTGAACCTTTGTTTCCGCGTCCTTTTTCGAAGGCTTCGGGTTTACGACCATCTTCAACCCCTCCTTGGGGATTCCCTATGATAGCATATTTTGAGCAAAACAAAAAAGAGTCGATCCCGGCTCAATTTTTGGAAGCAAAAAAATAGAAATAACAACCATTGTTTTTTATTTGCATTTATGGTATGATTACTTGCTATGTCTTGTCATCAAGGCAATATTTTAACCGATGGTCGGGGCACATTAATACTAGGAAAGGAATATCATCATGGACGCAACACAAAACCAAGCTGCCACAACAGCTACAACCGAACCTAAGCAAGAAGTAACACCAACCCCAGAAGTTAAACCAACCGAAGCCAAGAAATAAACTTTTACAAAAACACACCCTACAATGGGTGTGTTTTTGTTTCTCGGCAAATAATATATGTTATTTCAATACGCCTCAAGCTCATAAGCGCCAATCAAGTTGGCGGGACTTCCCGCAGTGAACTTAATTTTAGACATCGAAAAAGTCGGAACAGCCGTAATTATTTTTGTGTTCGGCACGCCACCGGAAGAAATACTCTGCCAGGCGGTTCCGTTCCATCCTTCCAGTTTCCAGTTGGAAATGTACGGAGTATCATCCGCGTTTCCAAAAATCCCATCTGGCCCTTTATAGTTGTAGCCGTAGCAATTTCCGGGAAGATCCGTTGATTTACATAACACAACATTTATCACGGAAAGAATTTTTGGGCTCTGTAAATCGACCTCATAGGACAGGCGCGAACTTCCCGGATAGGCCTGACCATAAAAACCATAATCTCCATCCGTCAAACAATTTGGCGTATACTGTTTCGCGGGGCAGAGATTAGTGTCGCCATTTACCGGCTTGCCTAAAGCAAGATTTGGTTTGGAGACACTGGTCCTATCAACTACATATAGAAACGCCGGAGTTGTCGTATCGGTGGAATGCCACGCCGCGCCGAAATAAACTCGCGTCCCATCGGCGGATGGCACCGGAAAAGGACTTTGGTTGTAGGAACCGGCCACGCTTTCATTGTGGTGCGCGTAACTCCATTCTTCTACTTGCCCTGTTTGCAGTTCCACCGACCAAATTTTATTGTAAGCAGGACGATTGCTGTCATAACCATTTCCGCTGGGAGTGCTGGATAGATACGCGTAGCCCGGCCGGTTGATATTGCGCCCGGAAACATGGCCCGTCCATCCCAGATAATCCGTCGGCGAGTTTGGAATCGTGTTAATTGCGGCGCCAGAGCTAAGAATATATGTAGTAAGCCCATTTACGAGCTGAGTAAAAGTTTCCGTTCTGCCATCGGCAAGCCGTGTCATGTCTCCGTGATTTACAATATTATTCAATTGTCTTTGCCAGACCATGTTGCGATTAAAAATGTGCATACCTTCGCCCAAAGTCCGCAGGGTGCCTCCTCCATCCGGGCCGGTAATGGAAAGTTGCTGCCCATCCGCGTAGACGCTGACCAATATATAGTTTCCTAATTGCGATACTTGCGAATGATCAATTCTTGGAAGAGTAGTGTTGTCGAATAAATTAAATGTGCTTCTAGTCTCCCATTTTCCTAAAATTCTGTTTTGCACAGCATCATAGGAAATAACATCCCAGGTATTGGGATAGGCTGTGGTGGACCCCCGTCGAAGAATAAAGGTAAAGTAGCGCTCATTATTGCTTGGTGTCCCTTCGCCTCCGCCAAAACTTATTTCACTATAACCATCTAAGCGGAAAGAACGAACAAGGGTTGCTTGGTCGTTAACGATATCGACATAACCAAATTCCGGACCAAATGCATTTCTCACTCCCCAAATGCGACCAGCGGTAACTTGTGAAGGATAATCTCCGTAAGTTATTCCCCTTTCTAGATATTTTACAAAAGCGTAATTTTTGCTGCGGTCTAAAATAGGAATTGGGTATGAACCGTTCAAAATAACATAATTACCTGTCTCCACCGTCCCTTTGGAATAGCTGTTCGCATATCTTTGAGAATTTAGGGTAAACGGCGCAATATTGGTGCTTATTTTAGTCAGATTAGACCCGGACAAAGGATCGGTTATCTTTTGCAAATATTGGGGCTCCGGAACGACCGCAATTTTAGTTGCGTAATCCGCATCCTGCCATACCGTATAAGGAAAAGGGGTTGGAAAAGAATAGGTGGAAGGCTCAGTCGCCGCCTCGGACGTATTCAGACTGACTTTGGGTTTTTTGATCTTGCTGACGGTAAAGCCCAACGCAACGAGCAGACAGATAGAAAAAATAATATAAAATTGTTTTTTAGTAATCATGAATTTTTCTTATTATCAATATAACACATTATCAATATAACACAAAGCAACAAGTTAAACTATCCTCCTCAACAAGGAAAGGGAAAGATGGCAAAAAATATAAATTAAGCATAATAAAAAAGCCTGCATAACCAGGCTTTTTTTCTTTGCCCCGACGCCATTTCATGGGTCGGGGCTCCGACTTTACGTCGGAGCAAACAATTTATTGGGAATAAGTCGAGTAGTAGCCCCGCCGATGGCGGGACACTAGACACTACCCGATGAACTAACTTCGTCGTATTGATGTTATTACTGAGCAAGCTCAGTAATCGACCATATCTGTCCACTAACTTCAGCCCGAAGGCTTGGTTAGGGAGATTCTCCTTAGAAAGGAGGTGATCCATCGACAGCTTCCGCTACCGATGCCTTGTTACGACTTCACCCCAGTCATGAGCCTTGGCGTAGCACCTTTACAGGCGTTTCAGCCACTGCCCACTTCCATGGTGTGACGGGCGGTGATCGGAATACATAACCTTTGTTTCCACCCCACTGTGCAAGCACTTCTCGCGCACACAGCGAGTACTTGAGAATAATCTCAAATGTTGAGCCTTCATTCTTCTAACCATTGCGAGGAGCACTAGCGACGAAGCAATCTTACCCCTTGGGATAGATCGCCACGCCTGCTTCGCAGGCTCGCGATGGTCAAAAAAATTACTATGCTCTCTGCTGACTTCCTTACAAGGATCTTTACAAAAGATCAAAGTTGGTTATTACTTGTAAGGATCTCCACGGGTCATGATATAAACATTTTCCTGCATTCAATACGAGCTTTTTGTATCTCTTTCCTCTATGTACACTTTAGAGTCAGAAACGCTCTTTTGTTGCAAAGACTGCAGTTTGCTTTTCGGCCCTTCAGTCTACTCCTTACGGAGAAAGACCTGCCTACAGCTACAAGGATGGATTTGCACCATCTTGCTTATATCACTGCCGCGCGCCTTTTAATTTTGTACAAAACCCGAGAACGTATTCACCGTGACGAGGCTGATTCACGGTTACTAGCGATTCCAGCTTCATGAGGGCGAGTTGCAGCCCTCAATCTGAACTGAGGGTAGTTTTTGAGAGGATTTGCTCCACCTTACGGTATTGCGTCCCTTTGTTCCTACCCATTGTAGCACGTGTGTCGCCCAGGGCGTAAAGACCACGCTGATTTGACGTCATCCCCACCTTCCTCCAGCTTAAACGCTGGCAGTCTAGTATGAAAATCAACATACTATGGGGGTTGCGCTCGTTCTCCCACTTAAGGGAACATCTCCATGTTGTTACTTCGTAACAATTCAGTTTCGAATTTTTAATTTTGAATTTCGAATGAATATTTAATATTCTAATATTCGAAATTGATTCAAAATTCTAAATTCTTAATTCAAAATTATTACGTGGCATAATATTTCTATCATGCTCTGCTAATTACTTAGCAGGTCGGACTATATCTTCTTCCTCGCAACTGATAGACACTTCGCAATTTCGCTTCTGCGAAATATGCTACGGTCTATTTGTTGCTCGTCTCAAAAAATTTGTTCTCGACGCTTCGCGTCTGCGACTCAAATTTTTTGTACTCTAGAGGAGCCAACGTGTAGTCTCTACGGGGTCAGTCCTTGCGGACGACTTCCCTCGGGATTATCCAGAAGTTACTGGACTTCCCCGATATAGTTGGATTTTTCTCACAGATTACTCCGTGAGGTCGCGAGATTTGCAGTTCCGCCCTTGGTGGCCGAATTTACTTCGGCCATTATTTTGCGGAAAGTCTCGAAAACCACTTTTTTCAAAAGGGGTTTTCGATTATTTTTCACGACACGAGCTGACGACAACCGTGCAGTACCTGTGCCACACTCTCGAAGATCACACGTTTCCGTGCGCTTGAAGTGGCATGTCAAACCCTGGTAAGGTTCCTCGCTTACCGTCGAATTAAACCACATGCTCCACCGCTTGTGCGGGTCCCCGTCAATTCCTTTGAGTTTTAGTCTTGCGACCGTACTCCCCAGGCGGAATACTTAACGCGTTAGCTTCAGGCTCGCACGAGGGTCGATACTCGCGCATGCCTAGTATTCATCGTTTACAGCGTGGACTACTGGGGTTGAATTTGTTACTTAATTGCTAACAAAGTAGCAATAGGTGAGGACATTTCTGCCTCACTCTCCATGTCACCACAGAGTCCGGACTATATCTTTATCTGTAGCAGTCCCATTTTGCCTTTTTCTTCTCATATTCGGCCATAATGACCGCTTGAGGAAACCGGCTCAAATTTACCACTTCAGATATCCAGCGTTCTTGAAATTGAGAATCTTTGTAAAGAAGAATGGTTTTGTAGAGCATGCTCGGTACTGGTATATATGGAATAATAATCCGCAAGAATTTTTTTAATTCCTCTTGCGATCTTATCCATATACGCCAGTATTGTTCTTGCTTCCCGTCACGCTTTCGCCCAACAGGAGCAACAATAACACGGATGTTCCACACTACCTTAAGATAGTGGGCAAGTATTCTGACTGATGATTCATCAAAACCATCGGTACAAAACACACCTTTTCTGCCTCCGTAGCCTATTAATGATCCGTCATCACACCACCATACGGCGAGTGATAAAGGAGTCATTTGATTAAGCCACTTACGCTTGATGCATAATTTATTATGCTTATGGGTTAGGCGATGTATTTCAGTAAGTGCTGGCGTTCTCTTGCTAAAGAACCGCCATTTTTTATTCTTACTGAATCCATCAGCCTTTTGCACACTTATACTCTTATCTCCCGATATCTCGGAAAGTCTTTCTGCTTTCCATAATAGATATTCTTTCTGTGTTTCCGAATGCCGAATTTGTAAATTCGCATTGGAATACTCATTTTGAATCTTAAGCGAACCATCACCCAAGATTGCTCCAAGAATAATAGCTCGCGCCTGATCCGACAAAGGCACATATCTTGAATCGTGTTGCATGGTTTTAAAATTAATTGCAAAACGACAGAAATATGCCAACTATCTTATTCAATTTCATAGTCTCTACGGGGTTGCCGACGAGGCAACTTCCCTCGGGATTGTCTTTCTCGCGTCCAGTAAACGCCTGATTGAGAAAGAGTTTCCCCGATACAGCTGGATGCGCATCTCAATGTCGCCATTGAGAGGGACACCCTTCGGCTAATTATTTTACGAGCCTAGCCGGGATTTATCTAATCCCATTCGCTCCCCACGCTCTCGTCCTAGCAGTGTCAGGTGGCACCCAGTCCTCTGCCTTCGCTTTCGGTGTTCCCAGCGATATCAACGCATTTCACTACTACACCGCTGGTTCCAAGGACCTCTTTGCCCCTCTAGTGTATCAGTATCTTAAGCAAACTCCGAAGTTAAGCTTCGGGCTTTTACTGAAAGACTAAATACACCACCTATCGGAACGCTTTACGCCCAATGATTCCGGATAACGCTTGAGGTCTCTGTATTACCGCTGCTGCTGGCACAGAGTTAGCAACCTCTTATTCTCCGCCTACATTCAAAAATTATTCGGCGGCAAAAGCACTTTACAACCCGAAGGCCTTCTTCGTGCACGCGGCGTCGCTGGATCAGGCTTTCGCCCATTGTCCAAAATTCCAAACTGCTGCCTCCCGTAGGAGTCTGGGCCGTGTCGCAGTCCCAGTGTGGGGGTTCACCCTCTCGGGTCCCCTACCCGTCATCGCCTTGGTAGGCCATTACCCTACCAACTAGCTGATGGGCCGCGGGCCTTGCATTAAGCGGATTGCTCCTTTTGAGTTGCCTCAACATTTAGTATTGCTCCGCCTTTCGGCGGGTTATCCTAAACTTAATGGAAGTTCCCACGTGTTACTCACCCGTTCGCCACGTTACCAGTGCTCCGCACTGGAAATTCTAATTTTTAATTTTAAATTTCGATTCAATTTCGAATATTTTAATATTCTAATTTCACTCAAAATTCTAAATTCTTAATTCAAAATTCCCGATGCGAAGCATTGGCACGTACGACTTGCATGTCTTAGGCACGCCGCCAGCGTTCATCCTGAGCCAGGATCAAACTCTTCAAATGATCGCAGATCATTTGAAGTCCGGTCGAATGACCGGACGAAATAATCTACGATTGGAGTCCAACCTTATTCAGGTTAAACTGGCGAATGATTATATTAATGAGGATCATTCAATCCTCGAAAAACAAAGTATACTGACGAAGTTACTTATCCCCTACACCTTTCAAGCTTCGTGAAATTCTTTTCTTTAAAATACCAATGCCGTTAGCATGGTGCTTTAAATGTTTCTCACGCTCTTTTGCATCATCTTCGTTAAGATATGCTTCATAATAAACTAGCTTCCATGGACCACGGTGTTTAGTATATTCTGACTTATCCGATGTGCCTGAATTGTGTTCAATCAATCTTCGTTCAAGATCAACAGTATAACCAACGTAAATCCATTTACTATTTTCACTTACTAAAAAATAAACGTAATACATATCTGTATTCTAACGCACAAAGCCTAAAAGGTGTAGAGGACTTTCCCTCACATTCTTCTACTAGATTTCTCTAAGTAGAATGTGAGGGACTTATTCCCAATAAACTATTTGCAAATAGCTATTGTGTCATTCTTTTGTCAAAGTACTCCACTAAACCCTGCACCCTCACCCCTATACCCTATTTTCCAACATAAAAACACGACCTTTTTCGTGTTTCTCTCCCCAATTAAGCCAGCGGGGGCCGAAAAATTTAGTCAGAAGTTAGTTACGTTATTAACTGTCTCCTTGCCCCGCCAGAGGCGGTAGCTTATTAGGTTTTTAATGGTATGGGTATTATAGGCTTTGGATATGACCTTGTCAAGCATGTTCAAGCCTGCTACATTATGTCAATGCATTCAAGGAGGGGTTGTGAAAAAAACAAGAATATTCGGGATAACGACGCTAGCGACCATGCTGGGCTCGATCTGGGCGGAACAGGCGGATCTGCTCCTGTTACAGTTATGGTTGCTCGGACTGTTTACCGCCTCGTTGATGGCATTTACGGCCGCGGCAATCTCGTGGTGGACAGATGGATCAACCGATCAAGGAAGCTCTCGATAACCGGCGAGTGTTTGTTGGCGGGAACGTCAAAGTTCCTCGAAACAGCGCTCGCCGTTTGCTTTTTTACAAATCGGCCCGTGACAATTAGGGGGATGCCCCGCCGCCGCCGGTAGTGTCACCGCCGGTTTCTGATCCGCTGGAACCCGAGCCGCTTTCCGAACCACTACTGCCGCCGGTAGTGTCACCGCCGGTTTCAGCGCCGCTGGAACCCGACCCCCCGCCGGAACCGCCGGCCCCGCCAGCGCGAGAAATAAAGACCCAGCAAGAAGTGGTGTTATTGCCTTGATCATTTACACTCTCATGCAAAGTGGGAGAATTTGACCCCTCAGCGCAGCCGGAATCTAAAAGGTTCGCAAAGCTGATACTGGCACTGCCGGTAAGATTCAAATTCCACTTCGTGCCAGCCGAATCAGAAGCGATGAAAATATGATTGGTCGGCGAACCGGTGACGGTCAAGGTTCCGCCAAACCCCGTGTTTTGCGAGGCCTTAAACTGCAACTGGGTTCCGGCGGTCGTGGCGGTAAAGTTGTTAAATGTCGTGACTGATGACCCATTAATGACCACCGAAGTGGTAGTATCGCTCGGGACAATGGTAACCGTGCCGGTTGAGGCGGTGAAAGTGCCGTTGTTGGTGAGCCCCGAGCCGGTCAAAGTCAAAGTGTTGGAGCCGTTGGCGGAGAATGTCTGCGAAGCGTCAATGGTGAGGGTTGTGGCTTTGATCGAAGAAGCGAGATTGAGAGTGGTATTTGAAGGCGGCGTTTCTTCGCTCCCGTAACTGTATTTAGTATTGTCGGCGGTATAGAGATACTCGGCTTCAACCCAGTCGGCGGAACGGACCGAATTTGAGACGCGGACT
>Ga0155871_104_pt1 | contig 11626 bp, 18 predicted proteins | sample RifCSPlowO2_01_FD_107525 | JGI IMG/M metagenome (GOLD analysis project Ga0155871, IMG submission 107525) | Candidatus Doudnabacteria bacterium RIFCSPLOWO2_01_FULL_44_21
AGTATGTGAGAAGGGTGCAAGGAGAAAAATAAAGAGGGCCTTGTGTTGGGCCCTCAAAAGACAATCCCCCCTTCTGCCGTTTTACATGCTTGGCATGGAGAAGAGTGGATCTTGGTGAGATACCATTGAGGGAGAAGGTTCTTCCTCTTTTAGTTGCTTGTGGAGCGGGAGATGATTTGGCTTGTTTTTCTCGACAGCCGCTCCGCATTCACACCGTAACCAGTCAAGATAGAGCGTGCTAAAAAGTTCTCCATTGCAAAAATCCTGATTCTGCATCATAGCATCTCTCCTTTCCTTTTTGTTGGTGCTGAATTATTGTATTATCGTCTCTCTGCAGGAATGCGTCAAGGGGAAAACATTTTTCCGTTATTCCTGTTTTTTTGGGTATTCCGTGCCAAAGAGCGCCATCTTCATTCTGCGCTCGTAGCTGTAAAACAGGGTCTGAATGTTGCGCAACGAAAAGTCGTTTCCCAAGTCCCGGACAATGGCATTTCGAGATTGTTTCAAGAGCAGAAAACGAAGGGACTCCCGGAGCAGGCGTTCCGGGGGGAATTTTCCCAAGGTAAGTTCCTGCCAGTAGTCCTTGTCTATGGTTACGGCAAACCCAACCTGGGTTTCCTCATGGGTTCCTACTTCCACTATGAACCGCCATCCCTTGTCCAATTCTTCTTTTTTTTCAATGACAATGGGGTCCATAGCCAAGTTGGCTTAACGGATTTCGTACTCAAGGGTTACGTTTACCTCTATTTCTTGAGACCCAGGCTCAATGCTGGGAGCTGGCGCAACGCCTCCCCTGCCGGCGGCTTCCAAAGCGTATTCATACAAAGGCACAGGAACAACAGAACCCTCTTGGAAGGAGAGTAATCTTCCCACCGTGAATCCCCCGGCTTCAGCTGTGGCCCTTGCTTTTGCCATTGCTTTTTTAATGGCCTCCTTCCTCGCTTCATTCTGCGCTTGTGTCGGGTCGTCAACCGTAAAGGAAAGCTGGGAAACAGTGTTTGCCCCGTTCTCTACCACCCCGGAAAGCAGGCCTCCCAGAATGCCAAAGTCCCGAACCTTCACGTGAACCTGTTGGCGTACGGTGTAGCCCACAATGTCGGAGGGAGGACATACCCCGCCTCCTTCAGGGCAGCTGTGGTATTGATATCTTGGTTCCACCCCGTAACTCTTTGTCGTGATGTCTTTTTCTTCAATCCCCTGTTCTTTCAGAAACGCGATAGTGCCGTTTGCCTTCTTTGTGTTTTCTTCCTGTGTTACCGCAAGGTCAATTCCTCCCTGGGTGACGACTCCAAAAGAAAACTGGGCAACGTCGGGAACGGCGGTGGCGCTCCCCTGCCCTGACACTGAAAAGCTTCTATAGGAAGAAGGCTGGGAAGCTTTTGCATACGCCAGGACGTAGTGGACCGCAGCGTACGCGAATACCAGCAGCGTGAGCATTACGGTGAGTGCGAGGTATTTTTTGAGTGTTTCTGTCATAGTATCACCATACCTTGATTGTACCACCGGAAAGAGATTCTGCAAGGTGCTTTTAGACAAAAAGAAGAGCGCCCTTTTGAGGCGCCCTCCTCCCCTTTATTTCTTGGGTTCGTTTGGTCCGAACATAGATTATTAGCTCCTGTTGCCCAAGGGCTTTGGAGCCAACATATTAAGAGAGGGTAGATATACAAGGAGACGAGCCCTTGTTGGGCCCTCTCACACACCCTATTCTAATCCTAAAAAAGATATTGTCAAGGCGACTGCTATTCTATGACATCCAGCAGTTCCACCTCAAAAATCAAGGTGGAGTTGGGAGGAATTGCTCCAATCTCTTGGTTTCCATACGCCAGATGGGGAGGAATAGTGAGTTTTCTTTTTCCTCCCACTTTCATTCCTTCAAACCCCTGTTCCCAACCCTGAATGACCTGGCCTGCTCCCAGGGTAAACTGGAAAGGAGCGCCGCGGTCAAAAGAACTGTCAAACTGGGTGCCGTCAAGCAGAGTCCCAGTATAATGCACCACAACAAGCTTTCCTGGTGCTGCTTTAGCTCCCTGGCCCGTCACGATATCTTCAATCTGCAGTTCGCTTGGTTCCGCGGCTTTTTCTTGCTGCTTTTGTTGATTACTCTCTTCTTGCGGTGTCTTGTTCAGCGAGAGCACAAACCCTACAGTTCCAAGGAGCAGGACACCAAGAACCCCCAAAAGGAATGCTTTCATATGGTACAATGGTACCACGCATGGAAGAACTGGTGCAACACCTCAAAGCAGTGGGCGTTCTCAAAACTCCGGCCCTGATTGAAGCATTCCAAAAAACAGACAGGAAGGATTTTGTCTTGCAAGAGTACCAAGACGCAGCATATGAAGATTATCCCCTGCCCATTGGGCACGGCCAGACCATTTCCCAGCCCTACACCGTGGCCTTTATGCTGGAGCTCCTGCAGCCAAAAAAAGGCGAGAGAATCCTGGATGTTGGCTCCGGTTCTGCCTGGACCACCGCGCTTTTGGCAAGCTTGGCAGGAAGCAAAGGCAGGGTGTACGGCACGGAGCTAATAAAAGAGTTGGTGCAGTTCGGGAAAGAAAACCTGGCAAAGTGGACCGTTAGAAGCCAGGCGTCTAACACTCCAGAACTTTTCCCGGCAAAGAAGGGAACCTTGGGACTTCCCGATAAAGCTCCTTTTGACAAGATTCTGGTTTCGGCAGCGGCACAGAAAATCCCGCAGGAATTATTAGATCAGCTCAAAAAGACAGGAACAATGGTGCTTCCTGTTGAGGATGCGGTAATCAGGGTTAAAAGAATCCCAGGCAGAGAACCTGACGTGCAGAGGTTTGAAGGATTTGCCTTTGTTCCCCTGCGTTTCCCGTAAAAGATCCCCCTTGAAGAAGGAAAGTTCCTGTGGTATGGTTTTCTTAGCATCAAATCCTAGGAAGGTGAGAGATGGAGGAAAAAGCTGGGCCAACCATGGGTCAGAGAAAAATACTGCTAGAGCTTGGGGAGAACCCGGAAGATTGGTGTGGTGCTCCAGCCCATGCCATACGGAATTTCATTTCAGGGCGTCTCTCCTTCATCCATCGAAAAAGGCAGAGGCGCAGGGCGCAAGAGCTAAGGGGAAAACTGATTCAAGAAAAGGGCTTATATCCTGGCTTGTCGGTTTTTCACAAGCCATCGCAAAAACAAAGAAGAATTCCTGCAAAGATTGCCGAAATCACAGTTGACAAGTACATAAAACTGGAAAGATGGAAATCGTGCATTCCGCCCCAGCAAATCTACCCATCAGAGGCCTCTTCGTAAGGGGCCTTTTGTTTGCCGTTTGATTGTTTGGCGCGCGATCTCTGCCGTAATTGCCAAATGGTCGCTTCCGGCCTTCACTAGGCGCACGTTCCTGGTTTTGTAGTGGGGCGTGCTGAACAAGCCGTCCACCATGAGCTGAAGGCCCCCTTTTTGGTGGACATCCTTGTTAATGCTCGTGGCGTATTTCTTAGGAATGTGGTCAATGTACTGCTGGGCGATTTTAGCAAAGATTTTCCTTCCCCGGGGAGCATTAAAGTCCCCGCAAAAGACAATTTCGGGTATTCCCTTGAGAATCTTGAGGAGTGCACTAAGATGTTCCCGTTGTCTCTCGTCTGCTTGGCCGTTGGGGGTCCAGGTAAAATGCGTGGTTCCTATGGTAAACTTGACATTCTCTTTCTCAAGAGTCCCGTACAGCAAGACACCATATTCTTTATTTGGGTCTTCCTTTTGAAGTTCCGGTACGGACGCGGCGTTTCCGTGGTAGTAGGATTGCCGGAATTGCTGAAAAGGATATTTGCTGAGCAGGCAGATTCCATAGGGGAACGGCACGCCCGTGTCTTTTTTTGTATACAAAGGTTTTTTAATCATAAGCGCATGCTCCCCTTTCATTCCCAGCTCTTTTTTGAAGAACTCAAAATCCTGGAGGTATACTTCCTGGAGGCACACCACTTCCGGCTTCTCTCGTTTGAGAAATGCAAGAACATCTGGAATATGTTTATCCCCTTCTATATTCAGAGATATGAGCTTGAGAAACGAAGATCCTGATTTCACCGTCTTCACCTATTTTGTTTTTTGCGCCATTTAAGGATAGTTCTCTATGTCACGCAGCCCTTACCTTAATCACTATCTTTTTCACTTGTTGATTGCCGTCTGCGCATACGCCTGGCATATGAGCGTCTGTTGGGTAAAAAATGGCAAACATACCCGGTTTAAGAATGAACATATCGCCGCTACCCCTTAATGCCGTGATATCTTTAGCTGGGTCGTAAGGTTGAGTTATGTTCAATGTATCTATAGGAGCATGGCCTATTCGTTCGCTTCCTTCAATCATGGCTTGGATATCAATGTATTGACGGTGAGCTTCCCACAAGCTCTCTTCTTGTGACTTTGTTTTGTAGGTACTTACTATGGCAAAAACATCAGAGTTGTCAATCTCATGCCTCCCTGTTTCCATTTGAGAGATATTGCCTTCCGTTAGAAACCTAAGAGCTTTAACTATCTTTTCTCCTAAGTTGGGATAGAGAGAAATGTTTTGGATGTTGTCAATAATCATAGATGATGATAGATGACGATAGACCTCGTATTAGACCTCGGAGGTCTATCGAGTCGAGTGTTAGACCTCGTAGAATGTTAGACCTCGGAGGTCTAACACTAACATTCGAGGTCTAACATTCTTTTGGTTTATATCTTTTTGGCGTGTTTTCGAAACCACAGAGCAATTACTTCAAGATTGGGTTTCCCCTCGGTTACTTGAAGAACAAATTTTTCCATCTCTTTATTGTTTACACTCAACATATATCCATTAAGAAACAAAAACCTTGCGGCTGTCACAATACCAGTCCTTTTATTGCCGTCTATGAAAGCATGGTATCTTACCAGGGACTCAAGATATACAGCGGCCTTTTCAAAGATACCAGCATACATTTCTTTCCCCCCAAAGCTGGTCTTCGGCCGTTCTGTCAACGAAATTAAAAGGCCGGTGTCTCGTACTCCGTGAGAACCTCCCGTCTCGTCAATAATCCTTGCGTGAATAACAAGGATATCTTGCGGCGTGAGGTATTTCACAAGAGGCTATTTTTTCGCAAGCGCAACAAGCGCTGTGCGGTATTTCTTGATAAACCCATTCGTCCAATCAACGAGTTCCTGCTTAACAAAGATGAGGGGTTTTACCATCACAACTCTTCTCTTTTTGTCGGTTTCTACCTGAACCCGATCCCCGATACGTAACCCAAACTCACGAAGCACTTCCTTGGGAATGGTAACCGCAGCTGAACTTCCAACTTTTAATATTTTTTGTGTCATTATAATCCTATTATAATCTACCAACGGGGCTTGTCAATAGTTATGTACCTCGGTCTAGAACCAAGGGTTTAAGAGGGATTCTTGTCCCGCCGTAGCTTTAGCGAAGGAGGGTCTCGGTCAGGTCATTTTAGCACAGTGTTAGAGTGTTAGAGTGTTAGAGTGTTAGACCTCGGTAGAGTGTTAGACCTCGGAGGTCTAACACTCTACTATCAAGGCAGTGAGAGAATCGTTCCCTTCTTTGCCGCTTTTTCCGGTGAAGTAATCGCTTAACCCCCAAAATATGAGGGCGCCGATTCCTCCGATTGTGGCTATGAGAACCATGTTATTGGGGGCGCTGGATGAAGTTAGAACCTATTTACTTGTCGTTTCACGAAGGTAATCCTGGAGAATACCCCCTATGACATTAGCAAGTTGGAGCGAAGCAATCTCTTGAGGTTCGTAAAAACGGAGCTCCTGTCCTTCACCGCGAGTAAGTTCGCTAACAGGCTTAGATAGAGTGCCTCGAAAGATGTACTTTACATTAGGATAGACGTCTCCCTCTTGTACCTCATACTGTCTCCAGAAAGAAAGGGTATCTGGTTCACATCCTATTTCCTCTTTCGTCTCTCGCCGCAGAGCTTCTTCAGGAGATTCTCCCTCCTCTATATGACCGCCCACTAAATCCCAGGTATTAGGAAATGGAATATCAGGATCGTCGTCCCGCTTCATCAAAAGAATCTGCCCCCTTTTATTTTTAAGAATAACGGCGGCTATTTTCTTCATGGCTGTGTATCTCGGTCTAAAACCAAGGGTTTAAGAGGGATTTCAGGGCTTTCTAGGGGTGTCTCATCTACCCGTTTACCCTGAGCTTGCCGAAGGGTCTCGGTCGGGTCTATTTTAGCACAAATGTTTACACTGAGCGAAGTCGAAGTGAGACAAATGAGACACCGGATAGACGTATTGTCTTGTGTCTCATTTTGAGGCGAAATACCCCTTGAATGCAAGATACTTTTCACGATCCCAAGCAGCAAAATCGCCCCGTTTGAGGTTTGGCTTCCTTGCATTTATCCATTCATAACTCTTGTGTTCTTTTGAAAGTTTTATCTTGCCTCCAAGATATTCAGCTTCATGCACGATTACAAACACCCAACATCCGTACTGGGAAAGTCCTCGGTACCAGAACAAAGGTCCCCTTATGTTATACCGAACATCTGTTCCTAGTTCTTCTTTGATTTCACGTTCGGTAAGCTTTTTGAGCAGTGTTCTTTCTTCTCCCTTCTCAATGCGTCCGCCGGGGAGATCGATATCGTTTTCCTCTGTTTTCAGAATAAGAACTTTCCCTCTGTGATGCAAAAGAAGCTTGAGAGACACTTGGTAGGATATATAATCTTTTTTCATTTTTGAGGGTATACCGTAATCAGTTGCCTAATAACCATATCTTTCCACGAAGTAATATGGTCTCTTTTGAAGTCAAACCAAACGCGAAGAAAATCATCTCTTTTGATTGTACGCATGGCTCCAATTTCTGGGTCTTGGAGATAAATATTCTTGTTATCTAGCCCAACCGCAACCGAATAATGCCCGTCGGGAACCTCGGAATTGCCGTAATTTTTCCGCCCGCGAGTAAACCAGTTCACAATAACAGGCACTTCTTTATTGAGCCATTCTTGAATATCGGTAAAGCTTGCTCTATTTTTGATTTCTACATTAAAGCCGTAAGAGCGCGCAGCATTCTTTATCGAAAGGTCGTTTGTCCCAAGCTTGGGATCTCGCTCGCAACGCTCCGCAATCTCTTTTTCGCTTTTTTGCACTCCGTAGTAATTCAGCACCATTTTAAGGCTCGCTGGTCCGCAATAGCCGCCGCGAAGAGTTTCTTGGAATGGTTTAACTTGTAGTAATTTCACCATCATAAACAATTCTACCACGAACACCGTAAAAATAAGAGGGTTGCATAGATGGATTTATGTTGCAATGGGGGCTATACTAAATTATATGACGATGCCCCCTATTCTTATTAAAAATGTAAATATTATCCCAATGCCGGGTCCTCGCATATTGTATGGCTATGATGTAACCATTGAGGGAGCGCGGATTAAACAAATCTTACCTTCAAGAAAACAAGAAGGAAAGAAATTCGCAGGCCGCGTCATTAATGGAACGGGGAAGTTTCTTATTCCTGGTCTTTTTGATATGCATGTACATTTGTATTCACGAACGTTTCTTCCTCTTTTTCTTCAATATGGTATCACAGCTATTAGAGAGACGGGAAATTACAAGAAAGAAATATTTTCTTTGAGAGATAAAGTAAATTCTGGTAAGCTACTTGGTCCTCGAATGTATATATGCGGGCCAATATTGGAAGGAGATCCTCCATTTTGGAAGGGGTTCCGGATAGTGCGAAACAAAAAAGAGGGCAGAGCTGCCGTAAGAGAACTGCAGCGGCAAGAAGTAGATTTTATTAAAGTATATGGCACTCTCAAGCCAAAAGTGTATGAGGCGGTTCTTGAGGAAGCTCATAAGCGGAACTTGAAAGTAACCGGACATCTTCCGGAATCCATCAATGTTATGAAAGCTATAAAAATGGGCCAGGATGGATTTGAACATATGAGCAGCATGTGCAGGCATGTCAGCAAGATCGTTTCTGTAAACGCAAACTTGAAAAGTTATCCAGGATGGAGGAAATTCGTTGATGTAAAAATAGACAAAAGGAAATTAGAGAAGCTAGGTTCGCTTTTGGAACAGAACAATATATCTCTATGCCCCACTCTTGTGGTAGATAGAAAAATGTCCCAATTGGCAGATTATCCCAAGTTAAAACAAAGTAAAGAAGCGCGACTTCTCCCTAAATATTACAGAGAAATTAAGTGGAATCCAAATCACCTTAAGAGTTCAACCAATATTAATGGCCGTCCCCCGCTCTACTGGGAAAATTTTTGCCTTTACTACGAAAAAACTCGGCATATTCTTCCTTTTCTTTGGAAGCGCAGTAACATTCTTGCGGGATCTGATACCCCTAATCCATTCGTAATTCCAGGTGTGTCGCTTTTGGAAGAGTTGGAGCTTCTTGTTGACTCAGGATTAAAGCCATACCAAACATTGGAGGCTGCAACATACAACGCAGCACTCTCTCTTGGTGTTCTCCCCAATTTAGGAACAATTGAAGAAGGGAAGATAGCAAATCTCGTACTTTTAGAAAAGAATCCACTTAAAAATATTTCTAATATTCGTTCCATCAAAGGAGTTATTTTAAATGGCACATATCTTTCTCGCAAAAATCTAAAAAAGAAAAAAGGTTAAGAGTTTTTTTGTTTGTGTCTTGATTGTCATAGTATATCTATGTAAGGATTTAATATCCCTATTGTAAGATTGACTCTAGCAACCTGCGACGTACTTTCCCAATCGACTGCCTTTCGTATTTAGGGAATAACTTCGCAAGGTCGGTTTCTAACATCAAGGCGTCAACCATGCCTTCGCATTCAGCATAGTCTAATTTTTTTGATTCAAAAAAGTCGGAAAACAAAAGGTGCAAAAGTTCATGCCCTACTGTTTCAATCGCCCGCCTTTCATCGCGTTTCGTTCACAGTTGAACAAAAAATAGGTTCTGGCGGTAAACACTCCACCCCTCTGGACCAAAGCGGCTGATATGACATCTATATTTCGGCAGGATTTTTTTATAATAATTAAATCTTCTAACTGTTTGAAAGTAGTTATCCTCAATGCTTTCCCATGCGTTTTTTAAGCGAGCAGTTTTCTTTTTTAGTAATTGATTTTCTGCAGAAGTCTCTTTTTCTACGGTAATCTTATTGTGGGGTAAAAAAACTGGAAATTGCCTGCGTTCAAACCATCTCTTTTCTTTGAGAAGGTCGGTAAGATACTCTCTTTCCTGCGCTTTTGCATGAGAAAAGATGACTATTGGCATAAGTAAATTTTATCATAAATCCCAAGGAAGAGGTTCGATAATTTGTACAATGCCTTAGGGCGCTAGTTTTTGGTTTTGTACTTCTTTTATAATATTGTCTATTAATGCGTTAAGATCCCATGCGGTGTTGCGGCGCCTGGCATGATTGATACGCGCTACAATGTTTCTATGCTCGGGATAACCAAACGATTTTAACTTAAAACAAGCGAGCCATTCGGGTGAGTTTTGAATAATTGTATTAAAAATTTCTGAAACGTGCCAAACGAAGAAATTGTCCTTGGATTTGTGGTATTTTTGATAACGCGTATAAAAATAGTCATAGAACATGAAATGCAGCAGTTCATGTGCGATAATTACGGGCATGTATCGTGGAGTGCGATGCCAAAATGGGATATGAAATGTTTTGTCTTTGAGAAAGCGCGGGTACATGCTCCAGATTGTGCCAAAGGCAATATATTTGCCGCGTGGCCATTTGCGATTGCCAAAAAGCGTGCCAACGAGCGAAAAATAGCAAGGTGCAACTTTTATCCAGCGTTTTTCGTGTTTGGCTAAGGCTAAATCCATCGCTGTTTGTTTGGTACGATATATTGCGCAGACAAATTTGTATAGCGTTTTTGCGCTTTTCATTTTGTAATGATTGTTCTGATCAAACTGTGTTTTCAGGCGCGGATACTTGTTAAATACCGCCCAATCCAAATTTCTGCCATTGCCGTAGTCGGCATCTTTTATGAAAGCGCACAAGGCTTTCATGTCTTTTTGCGCGTTTCTGCGAAAAGCAACTTGTGGATAAAACATGATAATAAAAAAATGGGGAAGACAGGTAGTATCTATCTTTCCTATAATAACAAGTGTTCAGCATCTGTTCAACCCGCAAGAGTTGTCATCTGCTGAGCTTTGCATACGCATCCCAGACCAGCCATTCCAGGATTTGTTTGCTGTGGTGATAGGCACGTTCATCAAGGTTGTACCTGTTGCCGGTCTTGAGCTCGACGCTTGCGGGACATCCCCCGCCGCAAATGCCAAGCGCTGGGCAATCTATGCACTGCGGCATAAAAAACGGAGAACGACCGCGCCAGTCCACGAAAAGCGCCTCAAGGAGATTGTCGTGTTCCGCGTCATACACAGAGCGCAGAAAATATGTTCTCGGCTTGACGAAGTCTTGGCACACGCCAATACGTCCATCGGGAGCGACAACAAGCTGATGACCCACCACTCCGCAGTCCGCATACATAGGCGCTTGATCTACGAACGCCCGAGCTTTGCGCATGACGCGTTCTTCGTAGAGGCCGACCTCGCGGAACCGTTTGAATGCTTTGATTTGGTACTCCACTGCCGCGCGGTAGTAGTCGTCAGACAATGGTATGTTTGGAGTGAAATGGAGCAGATTGAGACTTATGCCGTCCGCTTCGCGGAACTCCTCGTCCATGAAAAAGGCGAGAAACTCATCGAAGTTTTCGATCGCTCGAGGCGTTAACGTCACCGATAGTCCGACATTCACTCCATGTTGTTTGAGCATACGGAATGCGGCGATGACGCGTTCCGTAACGTGCACATCGCGGCGCTTCGGAATTCGGTAGAAATTGGTGATTGATGCCGGGCCGTCAATTGAGAGTCCTACCGTAACGTTGTGTGCAGCGAATCGCCGCGCATCCTCCTCGTTAAGGAGTACGCCGTTGGTTACGATTGCGACTTGGCAGTTGCGAGGCAAGGTGCCGTTCGCCTTCAGCTCGTCAGTATAGGCAATAGCTTCGTATACGGCCCTGCGGTTTACCATTGGTTCGCCACCGTAGAGGTGGATTACTTTCTTTTTTTCCGGGTTGCCGTGTTGTGCCGTTATCGTCGCAAAGAGATCGAGCGCCTTGACAATCGTCTCTTTACTCATGTGCTTTGACCGGAATAGTCCAGTCAGTTGCGGTGTTTCCTCGAAGCAGTATGTGCATCGCAGGTTGCAGCCGTCCGTAACGAGCAGATACAATAATTCAAGCGAGATTTCCGCTTTGAGCCGTTCGCGGATTTTTGCAAATACCTGTTCGTTCGCTGCTTGATGCTCAATGAGTAGTCCTTGAGAGACGAGGAGTTGTGCGAGTTCTGTCTCGCCCGCATCATTCGGCAAGCGGATACTTGCCATGAAGGTGTCTAGCTCTTCGGTTGGAACATATACTACTCCAAGCGTTAGCGAGTTCACGAGCGCCGAAACACCATCTTGATGCAGCGTATGGCACCATCGGGAAAGTTGCACGATACACCTCTTTTTTGTAGGAATTTGTGGAAGGCGGGAAGAGTATTCTTCCCACCTTCTTCGTTCTAGGCCAGTAGGCCGTCAGCAACGCGTGCACGACGTGAAACAACAGTCCACGAAGTCACGGCCAGGCTTGGGAATGTTCCCCAGGACTTTCGCGCGATCGCTAGCCTTGAGCGCGACTGGTTTCGTATTTCTCCGCG
>Ga0155871_108_pt1 | contig 9899 bp, 15 predicted proteins | sample RifCSPlowO2_01_FD_107525 | JGI IMG/M metagenome (GOLD analysis project Ga0155871, IMG submission 107525) | Candidatus Doudnabacteria bacterium RIFCSPLOWO2_01_FULL_44_21
TGCTTAGCAAGCTTCCTGCTACCAAAAATACAATGAGTTCTCTCATAGCTGTTTTTATCCTATACCTACCTTCCTTTTTCGTCAATAACCCCTTCTACGCTTTTTTTAACCCTTGATAGGCAAGGAACCCCGCCCCCACTATCGCAAGCCAGCTCACCCACATGGGAACCTGCCAACCTTCAATGACGGCTTCCCATCCCCACACGCTCCTTGCCACATGAAGCACTGCGATAATAAGAAAGATAAGTCCTGCGAGCAAAGAAAATGTTTTTTGATTCATAAAGCAACGAAATGATTTACGACCTTTTTATTTGACAAAGGTAAGAAACCACATAAACGCCAATCCCGCAAAGAATACGAGGGAAAGACCAAATATCTTCCCAGGAGCTCTCTCATTCTTGAATTCAGGCACAAAGTCAGTGGCTCCAAGATAAAGAAAGCTTCCCACGGCAAACAAAAGAACATAGGGGATAAAAGAAAGTAGAATATCCTGCGCGAGAAAACCTCCGATTCCTCCTACGATAATAGCAGTGGCAGAGAGGAAGTTTAAGGCAAGGGCCCGCGCCTTAGAAAATCCGGCGTACAAGAGCACCCCAAACTCAGCTATCTCCTGGGGAATTTCGTGCAGGGCAACCGCTGCTGTCGTAACCAATCCCAGCTTTATATCAACCAAAAACGCTGCTGCAAGGATAACCCCATCTACAAAATTATGAATGAAATCGCCAGATAAACTTAAAATGCCAAGTTCCCTTGGAGCATGTTCTTTTTGCTCTTCGGTTGCATGATGCAGGTGAAGCAGTTTTTCCCCGATATAAAAAGCGACAAATCCGATGAGGGGAATTAAGAATGCCTGTTCCGGGAGTTCTTCTTTCAATACCTCAGGGAGAATATGGAGAAAGGCGGTTCCAAGCAGAGCTGCTGCTGCCAACGCCACCAGGAACAAAGAGATTTTCTGGATAAAATGGTCTTTGAGAAACAATAGAATGCTTCCCGAAAGAGAGAGCAGGGTAATCAAAAAAGTGCTTGCCAGAGTAACCAAAAAAGGATTCATGCAGATATCATATCATATTCTCGCGGAGAAAAAATCCTCACCTATTCAAGAAAAAGCAAAAGAAAGTGCGTCTCGCGAGCAAGGACGCACTATCGAAAGCCGCCGTGAGGTCTGGGGTATTTCATCATTCTGTCAAGCCGAGGCGCAAGAAAGAAGGACCATGTGCGGCGCTTGTCCGCCCGCCACACAAATAACAGAAGATATACCCCAATGTACTCTGCCAAAGATACGGCAACCACTCCACCGAGGCAAACCCATTGCACGGCATTCTTTACTACTTTCATTTCCGTACCTCCCCATATATCAAGGACCAAAAGCGGAAATTGCCGGGTTCTACTTCCATTCCTTACACAGAACCGCTGTTAATACAAGCTCAACGCTCATGCATTACAATGCGTCAACGCCCTCTTTTGTAATTTCCCCGACCTCCTCTGGCGGGTACACGTTTTCCGGGTTCCACAACAGAAACCCCGCAAAGTCCTTGCCGAGCGCGTCCTCTGCGGCCCGTATCTGCTCTCGTATCAAGGAGGAGTCGTAGGAAACCTTAGAATCCACAAGGTCAAAATATTGAAGCCAGGGCCGGAGTTTGGCCGCGCTTTCCCTTGTTTTTGCAAACTCTGCAACGCGCTCTCGCGCCCGTTGCAAAGAAAAGTTCACCACTTCGTAGGGATGCTCGTCTGGATTTTTAAATCCCAAAAACCCGGGGGCAAAATGGGAGGGGTACACCATAGGAGAAATGAAATCAAAAAAGGGAAGGGCGTCTTCCAGCACCTGGCCTATGCCCATATCATCCCATGTATCCGCTGCGGCAAGCCCGAACAAATCCACAGAGATAACCTTGTTGCGGAGTCCCGCGTCAAGATACTCGTAAAAAGAAGAGATAACCTCTCTCATGGGCATTTCTTCATCCCACACAGGGTAGGAGATATCAGAGAGGTTTCCGTCTGAGGGAAAGCGCACGTAATCAAAGTTCACCTCGTCAAATCCTCGGGAAAAAGCGTCTGTCGCAAGAGCCGCGTTGTATTCCCATGCGGCCCTTGCCGCGGGGTCCACCCAGGCCAACCCTTTATTATCCGTCCAAAGTTCTTGCGGGCTGGACTCTTTGCGCAAGGCGTATTCAGGATGCGCCCCGGCAAACACCGGGTCTTGAAAGACCGCTATTCTCGCTATCACATACAAGCCGGCTTCATGGAACCGCTCCAGGAATAAAGCGATGTTCTTAATATTTCCCCGTTCGGCCCCTAGGGCTGCCGCCTCCAGAACACCGCTGTCATAGGCAACCGAGCCCCCGGAGTCCTTGATGTCCACGACAACGGAGTTCACCTTGCCTTGCCGTGCCAATTCCAAAACTTGCGCAACGCGAACCTCTGACCCGGCAGACCATCTGGTAAGATACACCCCTTTTGTTTCTTCACGAACAATGCGGGGCGGCTTCTCCTGCAGGAGCTCTGTCTCGTGAAAGGCGGTGTCCGCCTGGGACGTCAAGAGACGCTCGGGCGCTTCCTGCTCTTGCGCGGGCTGGCTGCGCAGCACAGCAAAGGCAAGCAAGCTAAGGGCAGCCATCCCAAGAACTCCAAGGGCAAATACAATATGTCTCATGCGGTATGCTCCTCACTCTATCAGAAACTCTTATTCTTGGCGATTCTTCACGGACAAAGCGCATGGCTCCTTGGTTCTGCCAGGAAACTATTCATACCGCAGGGCCTCAATGGGACTTTCGCATAACGGGGAACCGGTCTAGGGCTGGAGAATATCCTCTGTCCTGCCGTTGATTGAAATGACGACGCTATCCACTGTTGGGAACTGCCTTAGAGTTTCTGTGATTTGAGCCCGTATTGCAGCAACCCTGCAGGAACCTCCAACCTGATATTCTAACTGTTCATCAAAATCAACCTTGGCTGTTTCGTTTTCAATAATTATTTTTTGAATTCTCACCCCTGAATTTATATTTGAAACAAGGCCTTGATTCATTTCTTCCTGGGTTGCTCCCCGCAAAAGAGCTTCGGCGGCGGCTTTGGCAACCGCCAAGGTTTTGGGAACCTGCCTTTCAACGGCTGCGGTGCGAGAACAATCAAAATATGGTTCTCCAACAAAACGGGAATCGCTCAAAAATATCTTCACGGTCATAACATCCTCTGGGATTTCTCGGGCTTCTTTGAAATAAACCGGAATTATCAGCTCATCCGCATATTCTGGCAATCCTGACGGATTATCTTTCTCCAAAACCAACCTGCCTTTTGAGGTGGAAGGAACCGCGAAAGGAAGGGTGGCTGAAAATGGCACAAAGTTCTCTGTCATCCATTCTCCCAGGGCGTGAGCTGGCGTTATGCCCAAAAGAAAGTCATTGCCGTCAAAGAGCTTAACTGGGAAATCTGCCTCAAAATACCAGGTGCCTCGCGCCTGCCCGGCAACAAAAAGCGGGGTTTCAATGCTTTGATTCGGGCGCGGATTATCAACCCTTATCACATCCTGAGCTGGTCTCAAAACCGCAAAAAAGAGCAGGGTTGCCCCAAGAATAATAACAGCTGCGAAGATAGAGATTTTTCTGTCCATACCGCCCATGCTACCAGGAAACCGCCCTTCAGCACAATTGGCGTACGGCAGAAAGAGGGTACTTTGCCGCTTCGCTGTCTTGCGGTATACTTTAGGAATGGATATTTTCAGCATCATGGGCTCCAAACCCGTCTTGATAGGTCTGCATCTCGGTTTTGCCATTATTGGTATTGACGCTTTTTTATGGCTTTTTGGTGAAATAAAAAACGCTTCCTGGCATACCAAACGTTTGCGCATCACAGCTCTCATCGGCGTTGCCGGGTTTGCCTTAAGCTGGCTCTTCGGGGGTTACTACTACGTGAAATTCTACGGAGAGTTGGTAAAGCCCGTCATCAAGGGCGGTCTTGCTCCCTGGGCGCACAACATCATCATGGAGACAAAAGAACACATCTTTCTTTTTATCATCCCGCTTGCCCTTACCGCGCTGTTCATCACCTTCTTGAAAGCAGATGAGTTTGGGAATGCCGGCCTGCGGGGCCGCGCATTGGCGCTCTCCGGGTTCATTGCCCTGCTGGGGCTTGCCATAGGCCTTATGGGATTTGTTATTTCAGCTGCTGCCCGCTGGGGATAACACCAAACCATGAACGCACTCCGTCTCATCTTTGCCTCCTCCATTGCCGCCTCTCTCTCTGTTGTCTTTGTCGTACTTATTACCATAACGGCAGAACTAAATGCTCCCTTAAAGGGTTTGCTCACAAATCTCACCGGCCACCATTGGGTCTCAAAGAGCATTCTTTCTTTCGCCTTATACCTTGTTGTACTCTTTTTGGGCTATCTCTTTTTTCGAAACGTTGACGCAAGAAAAGTACAGAGGGGAATCGTCTTTGTCCTCTGGTCAGCTGTCATTGGAACTGCGGCAATCCTCTTTTTCTACACCGGCCACCACGTAGGGTGGTACTAAGGCCTTACTCGTCAAAGAAAAACCTCAACAGCATAAGGAGAATATGCATTGCCAGCAGATAGACAACCATCGCAAAAATGGTTGAGGTATCAAGCACAAAGCGGTCAAACCAAATCACGTCTGGGAAGGCGCGAAGAAAGGGCGCTACAAAGGGTTCGGTAAAGCGATACCATGTTGTCACGAACAGGGCTTCCGGATTTGCCCCTAGAATCTTTAGCAAGAAACGCACAAACAACGCAAGTTCCAAAAGCAATATCGCCTTGTGAATAAGGTTCTCAAAAAATATCAGGAGGCGAGTAAAATACAAAGAAGCCATGCTTGCAAGTGTAGTATAAACCTACTTGCCTGACTCCTCAATGAATTCTTGCCCTTCTTTTGTGCGCATGAGTGTGCAGTTGCAGCAAAAAACCGCCTTCCTGGCGATTCTTCAAAACTTAGACTGGCTAGGTTTAAGGTTACCCGCGTCTTTTCTTCTTCTTTGCTGCCAGCATTAATCTTTTTGCCTCCAATCGCTTCTTGGTTTTGTGGGAATGGCGTGATTTTATATGCTTGCTTAGCCCGGTGCTTCTTTTTGCCATAGAGATAGTATAAGATAGATTATTATTCCCCTAGTATAACAGAAAACAGTCGCAAAGGAAAATGCTCTATCTGGCTCCGCGTCGTGGACAACGTTAGAACCGTTATCCAAACACAAGAAACATATATTCATATTCCAGATTTACAGCCAATCGTTTAATCTCTACTACTCACCATTCCTCAATCTACGGATGTGTGAAGCCTTGCTTCACACATCCCTTTCCATTTAACTTTCTTCAAGAATTTTAAGCGTTTCTATCACCGACGAATTGTCTGTAGGCAAATACTTTATTCGCTTGCCATACATGCCCTTGAGCCCGGTGAAAAATTCATCTGCGAAAGACGGTGAAAGAGAAATAATACCGGAAAAATCAATCTCTATCGCATCGGCATTCGGTTCAAGAATCGGGCGAATTGCCGCAAACGCCTCCTTTCCCGCGGGACGCGAGGTAAGCACTTCTCCAAACTTTTTAAGCTCTATGCGCATAGTTAGTACGTTATCTTTGCTAAGGTGCCGCGTATATTTCTTTCGGCCAGCCTCACCTTGAACTGACCTTTATTTTTCTCGATGTCTGCCACAGCCGTTCCCGACTGCAGGGAAACGCCAAGGGAGTATTTCATTGCCACATCGTGCACGAATTTAAGCCCGTTGCCTCTCTGCTCTGGAGCGCGGCCGGAAACACGCTCCCTAAACGCTACCGTTAACGCCTCTCTGTCGTCTTGTAACGCAGGACGCACCCGTAAAAGGGTTGCGCGGATCCCCAAACCCCTATCGGCCAAAACAATGACTCGCTTATCTGTATTATAGTAAAAGAAAATCCCTGGCACATCCGGCCAATTGCCAAAATTGTGGTCAAATGAGTTGTTGCCGATTTCGCCCGTTACCGCGGTAATGAGCGGCACCATGCTTTTCAGGGCAGCATCCTGGTTAAGGATACCGGACATTGTGTCAAGCCGAGCTTTGAACACGTCGTACGTACGGCAGTACTGATCGGGTAAAAGCTCTGGCGCCGTTGGGCTCTCTGCCCAAACCCGCGCGATTGACTCGGTATCTAACACAAAACGCTCCAATTGCTCTTTGGGGTAATAACGATGCCTGCCGGAACTTCGCAGGGCTTTCAACTTCCCGGACGAATCCCAGAGCCGAAGCGTATGTATTGAAACATCAAGAAACTTGGCGGCCTCGCCTATGCTCAATAGATTTTTGTCTTGCTTCATTCTCATATAGATATTGTATTAAATCTACCAAAACTTGTCAATACCTACCAATACATTATCAAAATCTACAATGTAAAACCTGCGAGGAATGTTAGAAGCTAAGCGTCTAATACTTATCAAAAAACCGCCTGTTTGGCGATTTTTTGAAATCCTTTAGGTGGCCACTGCCTTCAAATTCTTGAATTGTATAGTAAAGAGATGCTTTTTACCAAACTTCTCAGCAGCACCAATAACCTCCAAATACAAAGGCCTCCCTTTAGAGTCAAGGTCGAGATTAACTTCGGGAGCCAACTCAACGGTCTTTCCTACCCTTCCTTTACGGAAAGTGATGTTGAGCGCATCTACTTTTGGATCGTAATCTATTCTCATATGTTTTTTGGCGGTTGAAATTTTTCTTCCCAATACTGGGTTATCACGAGGATATCGCCTTTCTCTCGTTTGAAAATGACCTTCAAGTAAAGCTTGCCGAACTTCTTGTACGCTCTCATTCTACCAATATATGAAGGAAGAATATAGTCAGGACTCTAAAGAGTTTGTACTACTTTTTCTCTGGATATATTGCGCTGGCCAAGTTTCAAGAGGGAATGTTTGCTGAATATAATGTTCATTCTAAGGGTGAGGTGCTAATAATTATATTGTAGCACCCGCTCCCTAGAAAGCAAGGAGAACTCGTATCATCCTATTTGGCTCCACATCGTGAACAACGTTAGAACCGTTATCCAACGACACAAAGGGTATATCTATATTCCAAACTTAACCTAGTGAACTCCCTGGGCTGGATGAAGCCAAAATCTGTTTGGTGAAATAAAAGAGCCAGTTGTTAAAGGACAACTGGCAAACCTTGAGGTTGCGGGCTAGATCTTGAATCCACCCTTGAGGTGGAAGTCCTCGGTGAGGATCTCGCCGTTTGGACCTAGGCGCAACTTCTGCACTCCGGGGATACCGCTCCCGAGGGGAGTAATGACGTCGACATGGAAGCCGAACGGGGGATGTGGCTTGTCGATCGACAGCATCTGCTCATCCCGTCTCCGCTTGTCCTCTACATGCAGGATACATGTGTAGCACATTGTGCCACCTCCTTTCTAATTTTAGAATACTACACCACCACTATCTGTCAAGTTTTTCACCCATCTACCAAAAAACCGCCTACTTGGCGATTGGTGAAAAAGAAAAAGGCAAGTTTCACGAAACCTGCCTCACCCACTCGGGGAGTTCTCCCCAGTACATCCAAGCTGCCTCTTTCAGGATGGCTTTTGCCACACCTGGTCGATGTTTCTGGAGGAGTTTAAACGCTGCAACCCGGTTCTCCGTGTTGGACGCCTGCGTGAAAACAAAGAACTCGGTCTTTGCGTCAGGATCTGGAAACCCCGGGTTAAGAAGCTCTGCCTCAAAGAACTGAAGCATTTCCTGGTCAAGGGCACGTGCTGTCATGCACTACCTCCTTTGAAAGTGTTTTGTTAGCCCACTGCCTCCAGCTCTTCCTCGTGCATATAGTGGCCATCAACGTCGTAGTTGAAAGCTCCGTTCGCAAGCTGGTCGATCTCTCGAATCACTCCTTCCTTGCCAATGAGCTCCCTGCTGGTTAGCGTATCCAGCAGTTTAACGATCTTAACTTCTTGCCCAACCGTAAATTTCGGCGCAGCCACTTGGTCACCCCCTTCTTTTTCTCTGTATTAGTCTAGCAGGTTTAGAGTAAAATTCAACACATCGTCCAATCTGGCTCCACACCCTGAACGAAATCCGAACGCATTTTCGGGAAACCCCCGACGAATGAAGCCGCCCCGCCGCCGTGCCGGAGACCGGCACGCCCCACAAAAAAGTTTTCTTCGCTTTTCCTGATTCGCGCGCGCCCAATTTTTTCTTCTAAAAGGAAAAGAATGTTTTGCTTGGCTCTGCTCTGACCGAGCAGGCGGCGGGGCCGGCCTCTTTTCTCTCCGCTCGGACGGCTCGGCATTCCTCCCCCTAACCCTCTCCTGCCGAGCCGTCCTCGCGTGGGCGGGAGAATTTTTTGGCGGCGATTATGAGTAAGCTATGCCACTTTCATTCAAAACAATATCCTTAGACTCTATTTTTCTTCTCAACTGACTCCATTTTTCTTGTGGTAATTTAATGGGCGCAAACGAGTATTCTGCATTATTCCCATCGTTATCAGAATAGTATCCAGTATAAAAATAAACTTCTGGAAAATTGACATTCGTAAGTTTTGCTTCCGATTCTAACTTACTTATTGCTTTACGATAATCTTCAATCTCAAATCTACTAGTTCTGTTATCAATTATTAAGATCGTATTTTCAATATTATTATGGTTTTTACAAATTTTCTTTTCAATAGATTCTATAATTAAATCAGACAAAGATTTAGGCTCATCTTTTGAGTCGCTAATATAAATTCTTCCGTGTTCATCATAAAAAGGATTTGTGATTTGCTCGGGAGCCTTAATAGATTCTTTCTCGGCCTTTTTTATGGCCTGTTGAGATTTTTCACCCCCGAACCATAGGTGAATTTTTTTGAGTTTCCGAAGGGGTACAAACTTTCCCACAACGATTTTTTCAAATTCCTCTTCTCTTTTCATTTTTTCATGCAACCACCGATTGTCTGCAACAGAGGTTATTTCAACATTGAATAATAACCCGTTGCTTAATTCAACACCAAAATCCCAAGGATTATCTCTGGCTGTAAAATTTATTCCTACTGGATTTTGAATAAAATTCCGCACCAGAAATGATAAATAGTGTTTACAAATTATTTCTTCCCGCAGTGAAATATCTGGCACGTTCAGGAAAATTCTTTCCTTAACAGAACCGTCCTTCTCTATTCTAAAATACCTTTTATAATTACTTTTGCCTTCGAGGGGTTTAATCGGTCTGAAGGTATTTTGAATTATTTTTAGATTGTTGTTCATGGTGGTGTGGATAACTCGCCCTTTTACACTTTCGATTTATTTTCTATAATATCACTATGGTAACCAAAAGGCAAAAACAAGTCCTCGATTTTATAACCGATTATCAGGGACGTAAGGGATATGCCCCCACACTTCACGAGATACGCAAGAAATTAAAACTCTCGTCCGTTTCGACGGCTCATTTTCATGTCTCAAAACTTCGCGACTTGGGACTTTTGTCTAAAGAAGAAAATAAGCCACGCTCTATTGAAGCATTTGGTCGCGAAACAATGGTAAAAATTCCTCTTTTGGGGACTATTGCTGCCGGCCAGCCAATAGAGGCGATACATAATAAAGAAATGATCGCCGTTCCCAAAAGCAAAATCCCTGCTTCGTCGGAAGTTTATGCACTCCGCGTAGTCGGGAGCAGTATGATTGATGAAAATATAAATGATGGCGATGTGGTTTTGGTACGTCAGCAGGAAACAGCCGAGAACGGACAAAAGGTGGTGGCTCTCATAGACAATCACGAGGCAACCTTAAAAAAATTCTATAAAGAAAGGGGGCATATCCGCCTACAACCGGCAAACAAAAATATGGAACCACTTATTTTTAGAAATGGGCGAGATGTTTCAATACAAGGAATTGTGCTCGATGTTATTCGTCAGGAAGCACCAGTATCTATTATTTTTCCGGAAATTAAAAATGAAACAAAACA
>Ga0155871_112_pt1 | contig 7158 bp, 9 predicted proteins | sample RifCSPlowO2_01_FD_107525 | JGI IMG/M metagenome (GOLD analysis project Ga0155871, IMG submission 107525) | Candidatus Doudnabacteria bacterium RIFCSPLOWO2_01_FULL_44_21
ATTTACTCTGCCCGAAAGCAATGTTCAGCATAAACAAACCTTGCGGTGTTGGTTCAAACCAAAAAGTGGGAAATTTTAGAGAGCGAATCAAGCCGCGATCTACAAAATGAATAATCTTTCCGCCGTCCACAGAATTGCGTGCGAGGCGGTCGGGGTGCCACGAAATAATCCCGTCTGCTTTTCCTCTCTCAATCAATGACAACATTTCTGCGAATTTCATTCGTCCGGGTTCTTTTGCGGTTTTGGCCTCGCAGAACGAGGCGAAAATTTCAAGTTTTTCTTTGGCGGCATACTCTTGCAACTCTACGAGTTGCGCTTCAATGCTTAATACTTGGCGGTCATCTTCTTCTGTGCTTTTTCGAGCGTAAAGTATGTATTTCATAAGTTTTAGAAATTAAAAATTAAAAAATTTTCTTCCCCCAAAATGCAGAATCGCCAATTCGTTTTTGAGCCCAAAATACAATACGCTTTGACCGCCGAGCGAAGCGAGGCGGCTGTCTCCAACTTGCAATTTCCTAAATGGTGCTCTATTCTTGAATTAGTGCGAACCCATTTCGCCGCCGCAGGCGGCGAGAACCCCCCGCGAAAAATCCGAAAGGCGGCGCAGTCGCACCGCTGAAAACCGCAAAAGAGCCCCGAGAAAAACATCGGCGCGAACCATATTTTAATTCGGGGAAAAGAAAATTTTTTAATCCAATACAGAAACCCAGAAAAAGCCCTAAAATATGGGCTTTTTCTGTTGGTAGGCCATTTGGCTTGACAGACAAGCTCTAATATGCTATGATTAACGCGGCGTAATAATCGAGTCATTTCGACTCGGTCGCACATTCCAAACCCAAAAGAAGGAGGCCAGAAATGGCAAACGAGCGTATCAAGTTGGACATGACGGTTCAAGACATGCTGTTCGCGATGGGTGGCGGCAACCCCGGAGCCCTCACCGTTTGCATACAGTTGCTGAAGGACGGCGAGAAGATCGATCCGGACGCGTTCATTGGTGGCTTCGCGAGCATCCTCGACCTCGACACCCTCGGAATCTACGAGCATCGGATCTGGGGGCTCTACAAGGATGTCTGCGGTTGTCATCTCGGGAAGATGATCGCCGTGCTCCGGGCGAATCAGCTCGGACAGCTCGCTGGCGTGAACGCGCAGGCACTGAATCACGCCATCGACAACCGCGGCGCTGGCATCGACCTCGACGCCGTCGTCGAAGCGGTGAAGAGCCGTCTCCCGAACTTCAACCCCGAGGCCGTTGCCGCGTAAGCGAACTATTGGCCTCCCAACCCTGAGCCCCTTGCGGACTAAAAATCTGCTTGGGGCTCTCACTTTTTCTAAAATTGAAATTCTCATAAAAATGTTTTATTATTTAGGTATTCGCTTTGCGAATTTTTGGATTGAATACCGCCAAAGAAAAACTTGAAATTGTCAGCGGTGCGGCTCCGCCGCAAATTCTGAATTTTTTCGCGGGGGATTTTTTCGCCGAAATGCGTTCGGACTAATTCAAGTATTCTGCACCAAATCTAAAACCCCTTACGGGGTTTTAGATTTAAGATTCCTCGACTATTTCGATAGTGACTTTCTTGCTTCCGAATTGGAGAGCCAGATCCCTCTCCGGAAACCAGATATCGATGTTGTTGGTATATCGACTATTCATCCTATCTTCAACTACGAATACCCTATCCCCGTAAATTGCAGGTATCCTGACCAGAGTTCCGAAAGGAACACGCCGGCCGTTAACATGAAAGTTAGCGGCAATGATCCCATCTCTAACCCGAGTTCCTTTAGCGGTTATAAACGGAGTGTCGTCGGTTTGATCGGGGGTAGAGGAGTATCCGGTTGCTCGAACTACGTAGGTTTGAAGAATTTTAATTTCAGGCTTAGGCGGTTCCGTGATTAGCTGATCCAGTAAGCCATTCTCCAGTAGTCTTTTATTCCAGTTGAAAATTTTATCGAAAGATCCAGGTTCTGAAATTAATTCATGGACCAGGGTTTCGTTGGCAGACTCTTTGCTTACCAGCCAATCGTAGAAACCGGCCTGAGCATAGTTTAGAGAGATTAGTTGATATAAAAGAACAATGACCGTAATTGATAGTTTTTTACCCATCCTTTTATCTGTCTAAGCCAGCATTAATCTATTTTTTGAGGCCTGCCAAGGTATATTACGGCGATTGCCCCGGCTTAGGTCAGAATGTTATTCCGGGTAACAAAAAACGGCTTATCAAGCCATTCCTCGTTATATAACCTGTATTCCAAGCTATGGTCTAATTATAGCAAATCCTAGCCAAAAAATCAAGGGAGGGGTAGTTGGCCACCTCTTCTTAGGTGGAGGTGGTTTTTGACGAATTTTACTCCCGGTTTAGCGCTTATAATAATCAAAATTGCCCCAACAACGATTAAAAATCCATCGTAGCCCCATCTTTCTGGCTGGTTATCCTCTAGGCGCAGCCAGAGGCCGTATTCATCAAAGGCCAGGCCAAGGCCGAAGCCGTGGAGCAGGCAAATCCAGAATTTAGATCTTGGGCCGGCGAATACCAAAGCCAGGTATCCTGAAGCGGCCAGCACAAAAAATCCATAAGCATAATGATGGACATGAGCATTGATTGGCCAAGGGATATAGAAATCCGGCTGAAAGTGGTTCAAGACCCGAGCCCCTATGAAAGTAAGCAGAAAGGAGATTGCTATCGGGAAAACTACGTAAAGATAAAGACCCGGCTCATGCAGGGCAACACGCTCTCTTAGAGCGTTCCTCATCTTAGAAAATATGGAGAATATGAACATTGGAGCGGGTGATGGGAATCGGACCCACATATTTAGATTGGCAATCTAACGCACTACCACTGTGCTACACCCGCAATCGATTTTAAATTATACCCCGCTTATTAAATATTGTCTATATAATTCTGACCACTTAAGGATCTTCTCTTTAAGTTTTCGGCTATATACATCTATTGAGCAAACGCCGTAAGAAAGCCTTCTAGTAGGATGCCTGCCGATTATATAAGTTGATTTTCTAAATCTTTCAATTGGCAGTTCTATCAACTTACTCCAGAATCTTTTTTGAGGACCGTCTATTAAATCCGGGTAGAGTAAAAGTCTAGCTGTAATTTTATGGTTGGGTATAATTAGAACCTTTTTTAAAAACATACAGAATATTTTTATCATTTCGGGGTCGCTATTGGTAATTCTAACCTTGCCATTTTTAAGATTTTTATCCCCCTCTCCCCAATATAGCATAAGTCCAGATATAAACAGGGGATTGCTTTTCAAATCAGAAAATTCTACGATTGCTTCATTGCGACATTCCTCATGCCACCTATCCCACTTTTCTTTATTCGCCAGGTTCATTAGGATTATCTTTTCTCTGGATGTCTCAATTTGTTTGGCGGTCAAACGTTCTTTTAAAGATTCCGACCAGCTTACTCCTTTAAACCAGTCAGACAAAGTACTCTTGGATATACCAAGTTCTCGATTTATTGTACTATAGCTTTTGCCTTGGATTCGGAGTTCTATAGCCTTTTCCTTATCTTTTCTCATAATGTGGATATCTCAGATTAGTAGTAAGTTCGGTTCATACGTTTAGTATAACATCAAGAGTCCGATTTTGTTAATAAGAATGTGGATAAGTATCATAAAACCTCGTTTATGCGAGGTTTTATGATACTGGTGCCGGAGCGCAGAATCGAACTGCGTTCAGACGCTCTTCAGGCGCCTGCTTTACCGTTAAGCTACTCCGGCCCTACTTCCTAAGGATTCACTCCCCGTAAATAATCTAAAAATATTTTTATCAATCCTGGTTCATCAAGATAAAGAAGGGGACCCGATTGGCCATTCTTAAATATGGTAATTTCTTGAATATCCGGCTCTTCGGCAGGTTTTTTCATGCTGAAATAATAGCCATCTCGATCGGCTCTTATTTTTTTTGCCAGCTGCCCCATCGTTTCCATAAGTTCTTCGCTGATTTGGCTAAATGAAATCTCGCCTTCGTTACGAGATTCCCGGATACTCTTTTTAGTCAGGTCCCGAGTCTCTGTTAAGGCCACCAATTCTTCCAAAGAAATTTTTTCTCCGGCGGTAGCCTTCAACTCTCCTTCAAATTGTTTTTTGGTGGTCATTTTTTATTCTGGTGCGCGCTGCAGGACTTGAACCTACAACATCCTCAACGTCAATGAGGCGCTCTACCAATTGAGCTAAGCGCGCGTAATTTTTCTGTCTGGTGCGGACGGGGGGACTCGAACCCCCAAGCCTTGCGGCATACGCACCTCAAGCGTACATGTATACCAATTCCATCACGTCCGCATTTATTCTTGTTTATTCTCTGTTTTCAAGGCATTGTAAATCTTTTTTCTCTTTCTTTCAAGACATGGGATATTCGGCTTGTAATATATAAAATCTATTATTTTTTTAGCTTCTCGTTTGGCATACTTGAGCTTGTAAGCTCTGCTATAGGGTCTATCAACGCCGTGACCATTAATTCCCAGTCTTTGTTGTATATTTTTTCTAAGCCAAATCAAATGATCTTTACTAGCCGATATGAACGATAGGTAATAGAGAAAGCTTTTTGGCCATCGCGGGTCGTAATATGAACTGAAGCTACCGTCACCATCAAATAAACCTCTGACCAGATCAGCTAAATAATTATCGGGAACCAGTATTTTATTTAATGTTTTAGACTTTGCCACGGTTAAGCCGCTATCAATAAGGAATTTGTAAAGTGACACATTGCCAAATTGGACAAAATAATACTTTTTTTCTTTTGTAAATCCTCCTGATTTTCTGCTAACTTTATTTTTTAAGCCTAGACATTTTTTAAAAGTTCTGATTAATTGAATATCTTTACTTGTAAAGTTAATATGGCGCCCATCGTTATAGAGACAGCCGTCGGTAGCTAGAAGACCAACTGCATATGCCAAATTTGAAGACCACCGTATTAATTCTATCGGTTTTGGTTTTGGTCCGCGCTTGCCCATACCTCAATTATAAGCGACTGCCAATAATAAAGCAAAATAAAATTATTAACAACCGCCTTGACTATTAGCCCCTCTCTAAGCAATCATTTTCTGCTTCATTTTTCTTTTTATTTCTCTGGAGGTTTTATCGCGAAGATAATAAAGCTTGGCTCTGCGAACTGAGGGTCTTTTGAGAACCTGGACCTTTTCTATAGTTGGAAGATAGAGAGGAAAAATTTTTTCAACGCCATAACCGCCCGATACTCTTCGGACCGTAATGGTTCCTCCGGCTTCGTTACCGTGTTTCTTAGCTATAACAGTACCTTCAAAGGCCTGGGTTCTGGTTTTGTCTCCTTCTTTTATCTTCTGATAAATCTTAACTGCCCAGCCCACCTGAAGGTCTTTTAGTTTACTTTCTGATATGTTTTTTGATTGGAATAATTGTATTTTGTCCACTTTTAACCAACGACCAACGACCAACGACCAACGACTTTTAGAGTTGTAGGTTGCGGATTGTAAGTCGAAGATTATCCTAGCATATCCAGTACTTTTTGTAAATCTTCTGGCAGGTCCGCTTCAATGGTCATGGCTTTGCCTCCGGGTGTTATAAATTCAAGTTTATAGGCATGAAGGAATAGGCGGTTGAGGCCCTCTGGTCTCTGCCAGCCTTTTGGCGTGTAGATAATGTCCCCGGCGACGGGGCAGTTGATGGATTTTAGATGGACTCTGATTTGGTGAGTACGGCCGGTCTTAGGGGATACGTCTAGAAGTGTAAATTTATCTCTGCCTGAAGCGGACCCGTCTTTGGCGGGAAAGTTTTTAATTGTCTTATACTTAGTAATCGAATCTTTACCGTCTATAAGTTTTTTGCCAGTCATTTGAGTGGTTCGCTTCATCCCGATGCGTCCTAGGGGAGCATTGACGACACCCGAACTTTCTTTAGGTTTGCCGAACACCAGGGCATAATAATGTTTTCTAATCGTATGATTCTGAAACTGTTTTTTCATGTAATTGAAAGCGGAATCGTTTTTTGTGATTACAATAAGGCCGGAAGTATCTTTGTCCAGACGATGAACTATTCCGGCACGTGGCACCTCGACGCCTGAGGCTATGAACGGCTCGCCGACATTTTTTAAGTTTGGGTATTTTTCGATAACCCAATCAACCAAGCTCGGTTGTTTGTCTTCCAGGTTTTTCTGATGAGTAATAAGCCCGGCCGGTTTATTGATAACGACAATATCGTCATCTGCGTAAATAATCTGAGGGTTCATAGTGTTTAGTTTGAAAGGAAAATTAAAAGATTCGCAGACCTACTTCAGAAAGAAGGATTCCTTCAATGTGATCAACCTCCTGATATACCGCACTAGGCCCTTTCAATATTTCTTTCTGCCAGTCTCCCTCCAAATCTTGATATTTTATTTTTGACCATAAATATCTAACCAGATAATACCTTTTTGGATTCAAACTGTAGCACGTCTCTATGTATAGAAAAGGAAACCGCTTTTCTGTTAAGATAGGATTTATAAAAGCTTGGTATTTATTACCACCCTTTCTTAGTATAATAATTCTCTTTGAGTGTCCTATCTGATTTGCGGCAAAACCTAACCACCTGTTCCACCATTTTGAAACCGATTTCACAATAATCAATAGCTCTTCAACAATTTGTTTAGCCTCATCAAAATTATCAACTGTTTCGCATTTTTCGCGCAGTAACTTATCCGGTTCTTTTATAATTTCACGCATAATTTTTTGAGATTAATCATAGCGCGCGGTAAGGGACTCGTTAATTTATTAAAAAAAAGTGGGCGGTGCAGGACTTGAACCTGCGGCCTACTGAGTGTAAATCAGTCGCTCTACCAACTGAGCTAACCGCCCAAGATTGATTTTCTGTTGTGGGCGTGGCAGGGATCGGACCTGCGACTTCTATATTATAAGTATAGCGCTCTACCACTGAGCTACACGCCCAAGTAAAATATGATTTATTTTACCGCTGATTCGCAGTCTAGTCAATCAAAATTCTGCCAACAAAAGCGAGCTAATATCAATCTTGAGACCGTCTTTTTTCAAGGGCAACATAACAATAAAATCGGCGATAATTTAGCTATTAAACAAATTAGGGGCGGAGTCTTCGATGGGGTACCTTAATTTGTTAACTAAATTGACGCCGATTTTATTGTTTGTCCGAAGAAATAAAGTAGGTCGGTAAAATTGATAT
>Ga0155871_111_pt1 | contig 6644 bp, 6 predicted proteins | sample RifCSPlowO2_01_FD_107525 | JGI IMG/M metagenome (GOLD analysis project Ga0155871, IMG submission 107525) | Candidatus Doudnabacteria bacterium RIFCSPLOWO2_01_FULL_44_21
TTACCGCCTCCTCTCGTCTCAAACGAACTTTATTGATCCAGACACCTCTTTTTTGTTTTACATGGGATTAGTGGCTTTGATTGGCGATGAGCTGCGAAGGAATAAGTTCGTTCGCCTACCGCATTTGGGTGATTTTGCCCTAGTTGAGCAGAAGCCTCGTCCTGCTTGGATGGGCAAGCTACATGCTGTTATTGGTAGCCGGGAGATCTTGAAGTTTTACCCCAAAGAACGGCTAAGGAGATACTTCGCCATGAGACAGGGTTCCCCTCGTTTTAATGAGGTATTACCACCTCCGGCAATTAGATAATCCCTGTCTATCGGGATATTTGGCCTATCTTGGGTTGGTTGTTTTGAACTCGAACCTTTGACAGGGCTTAAGAACAGAGTATCGTAATGTGTAAGCAAGATTGTAACAAACCAAGCAATTTAGGAATACATGCCTAGCACTAAATGCATAACAATAAGGCAACCAGAACCTCATGCGCTCGTAGGATTGAGATTTGAGGTCAAAGGACTCGTACCGAAAGATTGGCTTCTGTATGGCAAGTACGGGCTTGGAGTTAACTGGTACGATGTGCGTGGTAACTTTATAAACGTATGTAGTCCCACAGCAGAAATACAACCGAGTGTATTTAATAAACTCAAAAAGTCGCTTAGGTTCACTTGTCTGGTCGATCTGAATCCCTTCCAGCAGTCACAACATCCAAGGGGTTTAGTACTTGAATTTAAGTGTCGAGACAATGAGTCTTCCTTTTTGCCATTGATAATTGAAGGGTTGGATCGGTTGGGTGATTCTGAACGCAAGGCTCTAGTCGGGATGTTGGACGACGCTGTTAAGCAAGTATTGCGCCGAACGTCTCTCCATGAAGAGTATCGGAAGGAATTGGCGGAGGTGAGAGTGAGATCAGTCATGGACGAAGCGCTCTTAAGCGAACTCTCGGGCATACTAGAAGAATCAGACACAGCCCTCGACCCATTCACTTATTCTTACGAGGATACTCGAGAAAGAGAGATAGCAGATAAGTACGCTGAGGTCATTCAGTGGAGAGGACCAATATTAGGAGGAGTTGTGTGTCGCATTAACGGATTTGAGATAACCGTCTATAGCGGAGATCATAGACCGCAACATTTTCATATAATCCACCGGGGACGAGGCATAGATGCACGTTTTTCGTATCCACAGATCGAACTTATGAGCTATAAGAAGTCGATAAATAAGATAGGTAGTGCAGAAGTGAAAAAGATCCAGCAGTGCGTCCGAAAGCCAGACAATCTAGCAAAGATGCAAGGATATTTTGATAAGCAAGTGCTAACATAACTCTAGCATAACGTATTCCCACTTTCCTGCTCATGATTGTGAGCACAATACGATCTTCAACAGGCTACCCGCACATTCCAAAGTCGTTCGTACTCCATGGTTGCTAAGCTCTGAGCGCAAATCAGCACATATATCCTCACCATTTAAATAACCCCTATACATCGGGACGTTCGAGGGAACCTGCACACGGGGATATCCTTGTTATACTACTGGCATATGGATAAGGGACCAAAATTGGCCGGTATTAAACCATTCCTCAAAACGGCCAATGGCCTCATAAGGAAGAGGATCAAGACCATTGAGGATATAAAGGGGTTCTACGTTGGAATTAATGGACTAGCGGCACAAGTAGTTTCAGGCTCGGCAGTTGCAAATACAATTAGATTGGAGAGTAATGCTGACAACCTCAAACTCCTCAAAGGTATAGCTTCTATCCTTGCATATGGAGAAGCGGCCCGGAGATCACCATTATTTGCAGATGCATCTCTGGCGACATTGGAGGTAGGAGCCTTTCTAAGAACCAATCCCCGAATCAAAACCAACGAGAGAGTTATCCAAAAGGAGGCCACTCTCTACTTCAATACCTTGGCAAACAGGGTTAAGAAGCTGGAGGATGAGGCTAAAATTAGCAAAGAGGATCATGTACAAATTGAGGTCTTGAAAGAAGAAATCCGGCAGATTAAAGAGGCTGGCACATCCTCCGTGGTTGAGAAAGATATATCCGTTGGATTTCTTGGGTACAAAGACCGCTCCATTCATTACAAGGGCAGCAGGATGAAACTCGCTCACCAATCTGTTAAACTCTGCCGACTGCTTATGGAAAACCCAGATGCCTACGTCGATGACAGTACGATCGGGAAAAGAATCACAAATAATGGACCTCTAACACACGAAAGCATACAGAAAGCGGTCTCAAAACTTCGCTGTGATCTTAGAGAACAACACTGCAAACTAGCCATAGAACCCGTTAATAAATCAGGCTACAAATGGACGACTGCAAATATTCGTTAAATATTCGCTAAAAGCGAACTAAAAAGCGAAGAATCAGCGAAAGGCCCGGTAGACAATACATGGGTCTTTTTTATTTGGGTCGGTAGAGACAATTAATTAGGTTAATTCTAAAATATATGACAGACAATAAAGTAACTGAGCATAACAAGAGCAAAGAGGCCAGGAAAGGCAAACACACCACGACTAGTAAGATTCTAGAGACGAAGCCGGGTTACGACAATATGGCGGGGATCACTTCGTGCTTATCGAAGGTCATGGATGGTTTACACATAGATTTCGTCGGGGTTGATGAAGGTGGGTCGATCAAAAGTTTTGTAGTTCTTACTCTGCACGACAAAGCAATAGCTGGATATGAACTGAAGTGGCCATACGTCATTCCAGCAAAGGGCAAGTTACATGACGTGCACACTAGTCTTCTAAAACTAGGGGGGTTGAACATGTAATATGACGGAGATTAAAGCCAATGTTGGTTGCAGGCTGGTCGTGTGTATGCACGACAAGGAAGACAGTAGGGCGAAGATAACCCTTGAGGGGCCTTCCACAGAAGAGTTGAAGGTCTACAATGAGCAGGGTTACGGAATCTTTGAGACGGCAAATGCCTTTCTCGCCACCAAAGAGCAGGTGGAAGCACTACGAATCAAGAAGAACAAACAAGCCTCAACTAAACGCCAAAAAGAGTTTCTCTCCCAGTTATTAGAAGTGTACGCCGACTTAGACGTGACCAAGGAGGGTGATGGCATACCGGAAACGGAGCGAGAAGAGATGAAGAGTAAGCTTCTGACAGAGCTAAAAGCACATTGCCCCGCATCGTCCTATGTGATCACCAAGAATGGCATACAACCACACTGGCGGATTGATGAGCCGAGCGTTGATCAAGGCACGCAAGAGGCATACACAGACGTAATAAAGGGTATTACCCAGTGGTCAAAGAGACATGGGAGCAAGGGTGACCCCATACACGACGTAACACGATTCTTAAGACTGCCTGGCTTTTACCATCACAAGGGTGAGCCTTACTTGGTAACCGAAGAGCCAGGGACCGATAAGATGTATACACTGGACGAGCTTAAAGCATCATTCCCACTATCTAAAGCTGTTACTGCAAGCCGGGATATTATAACTCCCGCCGTCGCAACAAACAGTCTTTACCAACAGGTACGAGAGCTAGACATTGAACGGGTTGCCATTGACGCATGGCGAGAAATTGGGCATGAAGCAAATTTTGACGACAAGGGGCATCTTGTTGTGGATGGGCAGGTCACCGCCACCTTCAAGGGCAAACTTGGAAATGGTAACTACATGGCTACCACAAGTGGTGACTACCCAGCCAAGGGTGATCCACTCGAATACGCAACCGACACGCTAAAAATGAACCGCAGGGAAGCGTTTAACTGGCTGTGTGGTAAATATGGTATTGGCGGCCAAAGCATGGAAACGAGCAAGAATGTCATTGGTGCGTTATCTGATCCTGTAACCGCAGAGCAATTAGGTAGGGAAGAATTTGCCCCCGAAACATGGGTAGTTGACCGACTGGTGCCAGAGAACCAGATTACAGTAATATCGGGTGCATCAAGTAGCTTTAAAACCATGAGCGTGCTCGATTGGGCGCTAAGCGTTGCTGTTGAAGGTAAGGCTTACGGACAATTCAATACATTGAAGTCTCCTGTCATGTTCATTAGTGAGGATGGCGATCATAAGAGGGTAATACAGAAGAGAATTAAGCTCCTAGCGGGAAGTGGACCCAATAATCTGTACCTATGGCTAGGTGTTGGGTTCAGAGTGACAGAAAGCTCCGTTAGAGACTTACTCACAAAGGTTAGGAAGTACGCCATCAGATTCATAATATTTGATTCCCTTCGAGGCATAGTGCCTTCAGAGTTTAAGGAGATAGATGCAAACTCTGTTCGTCAGTTGATTAACATGCTAAGACCCATTACTACTGCCGGAGCTACGATTCTGATTATTCATCATGACAGAAAGAAGCCAGCATCCGGTCGTGGATACACAAGCAAAGATCCTGGAGACCTTGGCGAAATGATGAGCGGGAGTGGCGATGTTAGAGCTGCTGTTGACTGCCATCTGTCTATGAGAAGTGGCAAGGACAAAAAATCCGACCAGGACTATATTGTTGTCACACAAACTAAATGCCGGCAGGAGGAACTATTGCCACCTTTCCGGGTCTTAATAAACAAGGAGATGGACGAAGAGGGTAAAACCACGAAACTATGTCTCGTTTATGACAGTGAATATGCACCAGATAATGCAGAGGAAACTATAATCAAAGCTAAAGAGGCCATTCTTGAGTTATTGGCTAAGAGCAATGACAAGTATGTATGTAGGCAAGTAATAATTGAAGCCGAACCAGCTGGGCTAAAATCAAGGAAGGTCGATGAAGCCTTGGCATCGTTAGAAAATGACGATAAAACTATTGCCTCGAAGACAGGCAAAGAACTTGGCAAGCTCAAGGAGGAAGCCAGAAGGAAATTTTACTACATTCCCGCCGAAGAAGCTGAAGACTAAGCTCTATTGAGTTGGCACGGCTAGATTAAACATCCTACAACTTCTCACGTGCACTCTCTTAAGAGGAGTGCAACGTGCAAAGTAACTAAGTAGGTCGCTCTGCATGCAACGTTGCATGAGTGTCGCAACTAGCGTAGACAATAATGAGTAGGTAGGTAGCCTGATAGCTAAAATAAACTTCGAACCTTTTTAGGTGCTTCTTTAATCATTCCGCCTCACTCATGGCAATCATAACCTTGTGCCAAGCGTATAGCTCTGTTACAATTTGAGGCCAGAGTGTAGCCATATTCAGGCCCCCGGCTCCCTGGGTAGAGCGCCGCATTTGCAATGCGGAGGTAAGCGGTTCGAAACCGCTCGGGTCCACAAATGAAAAAGTGCGACCATAAAAGTGTTGGAATGCTAGTTTGGCAAAACAAGAGTTTACTGCTTATCGAAAGAATTAAACCACCCTATGGTTTCGCACCTCCAGCAGGGCACATCGATGAAGGCGAGTCTTTTGAGGAGGCGGCAACGCGAGAGCTTAAAGAGGAAGTTGGCTTAGATACAACAGGCATTGAACTAGCGATTGAGGGCCGAAAGGACAACTCTTGTCGAAGAGAGGGTGGAAGTTGGCACTACTGGAAGATTTATAAAGTTGAAACGACGGGTGAGGTTAAACGAAGTGAGGATGAAACTAAGCAGGCCAGGTTTTTTACAAAAGATGAGCTGGTAGATCTTGCGGAAAGGACTCAAAAGTATCTTGCAGGCGGGATTGAGCAAGGTGAGTGGGAAAAGTCACCGGGGCTTGAACCAGTCTGGTATGAATGGTTGAAAGAACTTAAAATAATCTAATCATGAAAATTTACGTATTAGGCAGTACAACTTTTATGAAGGAGATGGTTGAGGCCAAAGCTAGGCTTTGCGAGCTAGGTCATGATGGGCGGATTCATCCGCATTACGAGGCTTTCGTAAGAGGTGAATTGCAAGAGATTATGGCGCGTTGGCGAAATGGAGAAGAGGCGACTTTGAAACGCGAGTTTAACTACCTGCACGACCATTACAAGAATATTCTTGACTGTGACGCCGTGTTGATAGTGAATTTGGAAAAGAGAGGCATAGGCAACTACATATGGGGGAATGTGTTGATGGAGATGGGGCAGGCCTACGTGAATCACAAAACAATTTACTTTCTCAATGGTATGCCGACGGAGCTTCCGTACATGGACGAGATAGAATCTATGGAGCCTGTATGTCTGATGGGTGACCTGAGGAAAATAAAGACATAGAGATAATAATACAAGCGGATTTTTCTGAAACCGCGAAATTGTGGAGTATCTATGAGTCGGCTCGAACTTACTTCGAGACGACACCGCTGTGATTAAACCCTACTACTAAAATGGTGCGTCCCCGCCCGTGGTCTGTGAGTACACCGCCCACCCCGCCCGCCATCCCCCAAGGCCTTTTTCGTATTTGTTTTTTGCGCGCGCGACTTCGGGGTTCGCAATATGGATAGGCCTTGAGTGATGGCGATGCGAGACTCCCCGAATGCGCCCTCACAGCAAGCCGTCCTCTTACTATATCAAAATGTTGTGGTTATTTGTATGCCCGACCGGTTTGCTGCTCTGGCGCATTCGGAGAGTGAGGCGGAGACGCGCTATTATTCAGTCACGCCAATGAATGGCGTGACTGGGGGAACGGGAGAAGTATGGATCAGCCCTTCCCCCCAATTCCTCCCCAAACCCCTCCTTGGTGGGAAGGGCTGGCTCTATCTAACTGTGCTTGCCCCGCCCTCCCGTGCGCGCACAGGGGGTGCCCG
>Ga0155871_111_pt2 | contig 6547 bp, 4 predicted proteins | sample RifCSPlowO2_01_FD_107525 | JGI IMG/M metagenome (GOLD analysis project Ga0155871, IMG submission 107525) | Candidatus Doudnabacteria bacterium RIFCSPLOWO2_01_FULL_44_21
CGGCTCCCCGAACTCATTCCCCATTTGTACTGGACACTGCACCTTGACTTTCGTCAAGGGATTTGATATGCTTCCGAAAGATGAGGGGTCACAGATAGACCGACGTTTCGTCGGAGTTTGTCCTCTCTGCTTGGGCTCTAGCGTGCCCACTCAAAAAGGAGAAAACGCGATGAAGAAGATCAGTTTGTTCCTCGACAAGACTCTTCGATCCCGACTGGCCGAGAACAGGACGTACTCAGTGGCGCATCGTGCCGCTCTCAGACTCTTCGGAGAACTCGTGATGTTCGGAACCGACCGCATGGGCGGCAGGGTTTCCAGCGATTGCTACAGCGATTTCGGCAAGTACACCTGCGGTTGTCACGAGGAGAGCGTGTCGGTCAGAGAGCTCTTCCGCGACGCTAACCGTGTCGAAGCCTGCATCACGCTTCGCGGTGGACCGGGTTTGAGCCTCGAGGTCAGGGGCTACCAGAGTGGAGAGAAGGAATACTTCCGCCACTTCGACTTCGAATTCCACCTCGACGGCCGGCCCGCTATCTCCACTTCCGGGGGTCGTGGTAGTCTGCCAAGCGCAGCTGGCCCCGAGACGTGTCTTCCGATCTACGCCACCGCGGACAAGGACGAGGCCAGGCAACACATCGAGCGAGAGTTCGGCTCCGTCCAAACCTGCGGGAACACTGAGTGCGATGTCTTCGCTCCACCCAACGGCAGCATCGTGGAGGTCACCGAGACCGTCACCGACTGCTACCCCGAAGGTGCGAACATTCTGGAGCCGGGTAGGTGGAAGCTCGTCGTCGGTATGAGTTGCCACAAGTTCCATCTGGTCTCGGTCCAGCGCTTGAAGGACGAGGGCGATACTGGGCCCAACTTCCCAAGCATGAGCATCAAGGCCGGCTTCCCGTTCGGCGTCCTCGTGGACTGGCGGGCGGTCAGGAAGGTCAACTAGCTTTAGCCAGAGGTCCGATAAGTTCTTCGGCCCTCACAGAAAAGTCCGTATGGACTCTACATCTGTGGGGGCTTTTCTGTTTTTAAATACTGACATTAAAAGGCCGATCATATTTTTACGTAGTTTAGCTAGATATTACGTCAACCCTGTGGATAATCGCTGTTCCTCACTCAGCAAAATGTACTATAATTACATAAACTGTGGGATGATTCCCGCTCAACAGGAAATGAAAGACCAAAAAGCAAACTTACAATTATCCCTCGAACCTTCCGCTATCATTAGGAATATTCGTAATTATCTTGCGGGAAGAGCGGTGGGGATGAGTCGAGATGAGGCCTTGCTCGAAGAGGTTCTTAAAGTTTTCTTTTGCTTGAGTGATACTGTCGAAAAACGCATTTCTGAAGACATATTTGAAAATTCTAAGGTATTTAGAGCTGAATTTACAAAAATCAGATCAAAGTTTCCTGATTTTTATGGTCCTGATGAGGAGCTACTTCTAGATCCTCATTCGATAGACTACGTAGCCCAAGGACTCCGTCAACTACGAGAATTCCAAAAACACAACATAGACGTAGTAGCGTCTTTATACCAAGTGTTCATTGGTAATCACATAAGAGGCCAAGAAGGCCAATTTTTCACACCGAAGGTTGCAGTAGATTTTTTGGTTAGAGCAGTTGATCCAAAACCCACATGGAAAATTATAGACACTGCGTGTGGTGCCTGTAGTTTCCTAACGGCTACCTACCTGTACCTTAAGGAGCGCTACCCAGAGAAGGACGTCCAATCCTTCGTAAAGAATAATATGTTTGGCATTGAAAAAGATAAAAAACTAGCCAGACTTGCGAAGATCCATTTAACGTTGCTTACCGGTGAAGTAGCGCATATTTATGATGGCGATTCACTTTTGGTAGGTAACCCAGACTTGCCAAAAATAAAAGATGGATATTTCGATCTCGTAATAACCAACCCCCCATTTGGATCAAAGATAAAATCAATCGACGAAGAAACTGCCAAGCAATACACCGTAAGCTACAAATGGTCTGGTAATAATGGTTCATATAAGAAGACCGATACCCTAAACGTCAACACGCCCCCACAGGCAATTTTTATGGAAAGAAATATCCGAGCACTTAAAAATGGAGGTCTACTTGCAACTGTTGTGCCAGAAAGTCTTTTATCGAATAAGAATTACAAAGGTACAGTCCAATATATTCTTAATAATTCCGATGTTGAGTGTGTGATTGGCATGCCTGAGTCACTTTTTAAAATTTCAGGGAAGGGCGGCACGCATACAAAGACGGATCTCATGATTGTTAGAAGAAGGGATGGTAGTGATACAGTTGAAAGGTCGATATTTTTTGCGGAGGCCAAGTGGTGCGGACATGATTCTAGGGGAAACATAATTCCCCACGATGACCTTCCTGGAATTTTGAGTAATTATCTGAAATTCAGGAATAAAACCTACACCGAGAGCAGCAATTTAGGCTACATGCTACTAGCAGATCGTGTTGATGATAATATTTTGGCTCCAAAGTATTATGACGCAGATTTAGAAAATGATAAAAATAGTCTTTCGGTTGATTCACACTTGGTTACTATTCGGGAGCTTGTCGAAAGGAATATTTTGGAGATTTCTACGGGAGACGAGATTGGAAAACTGGCATATGGTACAGGAGATATACCTTATATAAGAACTTCTGACTTAACGAATTGGGAGGTTAAGAATGATGCAAAGCATAGAGTTGAGCGGTCGATCTACGAGAAGCTAAAAAACAAACAGGATATTCAAGCCGGTGATATTCTTATGGTTAAGGACGGCACATACTTGATTGGAACGCTTGCAATGATTACCAAATTTGATACTGAGATTATTTATCAGAGTCATATTTATAAAATTAGAGTGCTTTCTAACGAAATAGGTCTAACGGCCTATAACCTACTAGGACTTCTTTCATCTCGATGGGTACAGAGACAAATTAAGTCTAAACAACTGACGCAGGACATCATAGATTCGCTTGGCAAAAGGATTTATGACCTCTTAATTCCGACTCCACGAAATCTTCAAACCCTTAGTGACATTGACCAAGAAGTAAAAGATATCATTACTCTAAAGGAAAAGACAAAAGAACACACTTTTGCAATGGTCAATAAACTTAACTCTGTGTTTTCTTTGCAATAGATTCAACTTCACTCCAATCTAGAGACTGACGCTCTTTGTGGAAGTTGGCCATGAAGAAAATATCATTTGTGATTTGCTCTAGAGAAGATTCTCCTTGAACACGATTCCCTAGGTCAGTTATCCATGATGTATTTGATGCAATATGACGACCTGTAGATGCGAGCGGATTTAAATGTCCGACTTGGAAACCTGATCTTCCATGCACCGGGCTCGCTACCTTTTCATAAAATTCGTTAAAGAAAATTGGTTTCCCGGATATGGGACATTTGAAACTATCTTTTACAAATTTACTGCCCAATACTTCCTCTACAACTTCGATTAAATCCACGGGTAGGTCAGGTGCCCCAACAAAAATGGATATTTGAGCTAATAGTTTAGCTTCAATGAGCATGCAGTCTCCTCTCGAAGCGTACTGAGGAGACTTTGGATGTGTTTCCCAGCGAATCTCTCGATTTGTCTGGTAGTCGCCTGTTTGCCTTCTGTCGGTCAGATATGATTTTACTTGTATCTTGGTAACAATATTTTCATTTCCGACCCAATTTCTTAAATTAACTATCTTGGTAAAAGGCGAAAACCAGTAAATATTATCTTTTGTGTGCTTGCCATCTTCCCTAAGTGGCCTTTTGTAGTCTATAGGTAGTTCGAGAGAACCTATTCTAGAGCTAGTATTTAAGAAACTAGATACGTCCTCTTTCGCGATATTTTTATCCGAGTAGGTCTGTAAATAACCACGAGCTTTAAATTTCTTTACACCCAAGAAACCCAACAGATCCTCAACGAGAGCGGTAAATATTTCTCGACATTCTTTTTCACTTGCGTAGTTTGGGTTCGCCTTATCAAGCTTCCATCTTACGCTCGTTTGCGTATTTCCTGTGGCGGGATTTATTGGAGCTATGTTGCAAGAAACTCTCTCCAGCCTTGTGAACAATCTCTTAGTTTGAGACGGGGTCAAGAATGGTGCGAAGTATTTGTGATATTTTTTTAATGCCGTATCTGCGTACATAATTTATTCCAGAAAATAGTCCATTGATTTATTGTAAATCCTAGCAAGTTGTTTTAGCTCGACGACATCTATATTTCTTTGCCCGGCTTCAATCTTGGAAACATGCGACTGGGTCTTCTTGAGCCGCTTAGCCACTGCAATTTGATCTAGACCAGCCTCAATGCGGGCTTTCTTGAGCCGTTCCACAATGTGCCTATGATCCTTTGAGAATATAGCTTTAGTCATTAACAATTTTAGTATAGTATTCCATTGTGTTATATTCCAAATAGGAATATAATCAAGTGAGAAGTATGGAAATATCTATTTATCCCACCCAGCAGTCCCGCAAAGCTGTTAGTTGGGGCTGGAGGATTTTGCGGGACTGCTCTCCCACCCACTAAGGATGCTTCCATATTGCGAACCCCGAAGTCGCGCGCGAAAAATACAAAAATGTAGAGGCCCTTGGGGATGGCGTGCGGGGTGGGCGGTGTACTCACCGACCACAGGCGGGGACGCACCATTTTAATTTAGCCACTCATCAACTTTGGCTCTCGAAATGGGTTCGCGCAAATGTTAAGATAACACCACAAAATTATTCGTAACCTTTTGCTTGCAACTTGAAGAGGCGGGCGTAGGTGCCGTCAAGCTTTAGCAACTCTTCGTGTGAACCCCCTTCGCTGATTGTGCCACTTTCTATAACTACAATCTTATTGGCATGACGTACGGTGGAGAAGCGATGAGAGATTAGGATGACGGTGCGATCGTCGGGCAAGGCCTCGAGCTTGTCGAAAATCTTGGCCTCGGCCTCGGCGTCAATGGAAGAAGTGGGCTCATCTAGGATGAATATGCGCGGGTCACGATAGAAGGTGCGGGCAAGAGCGAGCTTTTGCCACTGACCGGTGGATGGCTGTACGCCACCTTCAAACTCTTGCCCAAGTTGTTGGTCATAGCCCTTTTCAAACTCCTCGATAAAAATGTTGGCCTCGGCGTTGTGGGCGGCGGTGACTACATTCTCCATAACGGGCCCAATACCCGGCGTGCCCACGGCAATCGATTCTTTGACCGTAAAGTGGTATCTCGAGTAGTCTTGAAAAATAGCGCCCAAGGTGTCGTACCAGCTAGCAAGATCAATCTCGCGCAGGTCTATGCCATCTACCAGGATCCTGCCCCCAGTAGGGTCGTAGAAGCGGCAAAGGAGTTTTATGAGAGTTGTCTTGCCCGCACCATTGACGCCCACTATGGCCAACTTCTCGCCCGAGTCTATACGCAGGTTGACACCCTTTAGGATTGGGCTCGTGCCAGTTTTGTAGCCGAAGCTTACATTCTCGAAGACTATTGAGGGAGTTTTGCCTGTCGTGATTTGTTGATGTGATTTGGTGGTGTCAAGTCTGGGCGCTAGATCTAGGAAGGCGAATGTATCTGTGAGGTAGAGGCTATCTTTGTACTGGTTGGCCAAGTTTTGGAGTAGGCCCGAGAGTGATTGGCGTAGAGTATAAATTGAGGTGAAAATGAACGTGAGAGTACCCACTTGCATCGTTCCTCCGAGCACTTGATCGATTGTCCAGCCGAGGGCCACGGCGATGGTGACATTGGAGAGTAGGGTAGCGCTTGCTCCGCGTACAAACTTAGCTCTCTCTTTGGCCTCCTCCGGACCTCTGAACTGACGAAAGAGCGCAACTATGCGCTCGGTAAAATTTTTGGTCAAGCCGGTGAGTTTGATCTCAACTAAGTCCGAGAGATTCTTGAAGCGATGACCCAAGTCCCAATAACGACGCTTCACCTCGGCTCCGGCTGTGTCTATGCCGTAGACGCCTCGACTGTATTTGGCTTCGACTATGAGGGTGGGGATGACTCCCAAGAAAACGATGAGGAAAACCCACCACTTGAAGGCGAGGATAATCAATCCAGCTAAAACGATCTCAATTAAGTTTTGCAAAACGAAGAGCATCCTCTGCACGAAGTTGCTCATTCGCCACACACCCGCTTCATTCACTCGGGTGAATAGATCTTGTGTCTTAGGATCCTCGTGCGTGGCGATATCGAGGAGCCCACGTTGCTTGAGAAGTAATACGTTCAACTCTTCCTCCATCACGAACCACAACTTCCATCGCCAATATTCCTGAAGTTGGCCGATGACATCTGGTAAGATATTCATAAGCAGGGTAGCGAGTAGCAGTAAGATGATTGAATTGCTCCAACCGTTACCAGGCAGAGCCACGAGCTCGTTAATGAGCAAAGCTCGGGTACCTGAAGATCCGAAACCCGCCGCCGCGGCGATGGCGAACACTATTAATATTCCTATCATCAGACCAGGCTTGGCCCTGTAGGCCATACCAAGCACGCGCCGCCCGTTACGCAGCATTTCAGTAATCGCCGATCGTGTTACCTTATTTTTCTTTTCACCTTCCATAAGTTTGTGATTGCACTGCGTAGTCTTAACGAA
>Ga0155871_109_pt1 | contig 4972 bp, 3 predicted proteins | sample RifCSPlowO2_01_FD_107525 | JGI IMG/M metagenome (GOLD analysis project Ga0155871, IMG submission 107525) | Candidatus Doudnabacteria bacterium RIFCSPLOWO2_01_FULL_44_21
GTAACAACAACATTACCGGGAATAGTCTCTATGGAGTTTTAAGTCGAAACACCCTCAATGCCCAAGATAACTGGTGGGGAGATCCAAGCGGACCCTATAATGCCAATTTCAATCCAGGTGGACTGGGTAATGAAGTTTCGAATGAAGTGGACTTTGAACCGTGGCTGAACGAGGCGGTTGATTTGAATCAGGAACCACTAGGCAAGAGACCAGTGTTGATTGTGCCGGGAGTGTTGGGGACGGATATATTAAAAGAAGATGAGAAGTTGTGGCTTGACGTTTCTCGTTTATTATTACCTAACGACAGGTTTATGGATCCACTGTCATATGATGAAAACAGCAATCCTATGGACAATAGTTTACTAATTGGAGAGGTATTAAAAAGGCCAAATGTTTTTTTTAATTACGCGCAGCAGCTTATTGACGATTTGATTACACAAGGTTATCAGGAAGGATTAAATTTATACCTTTTTCCCTACGATTGGAGAAAAGACATAGATGGTGTTGCGCAGAATGAATTAGCACAAGAAATAATCCAAATACTCTCCGATACGGGGTTTAATACACTTGACATAATTGCTCATAGCCAAGGGGGACTGGTAATTAAAAGATTATTATATGAGCAGCCAGAGTTTCAATCTAAGATAAATCAACTTATTTTTGTTGGAACGCCTCATCTTGGTGCACCCAAGGCAGCCAAAGCTTTATTATTTGGTGATTCCATGGGTGTTAGTTTCTTAAAATTGGGACTCGACCCTGAAGAAATTAAAAGAATAGGGCATAATATGCCTTCGGTATATGAGCTTTTGCCTAGCTTAGAGTATTTTAGTCATGGACAAGACTATTTAGGCATTGCAAAAACATTTGGTCCGTTTATTACTGGTTACTCAATTTTAAATTACGACGATACGGAACAAGCGCTAAAAGATTTAGGTTTAAATTCAAATCTCATAGATCAATCGGAGATTTTTCATAGTGAACCTTTTGATAATTATAATTTTAGTTCGAGCGGTATTTTAACCCACAATATTGTTGGGTGTCAGGAGGGAACTATTTCTCAGGTTATCGCAGGAAATAATGGAAGGTACTGGTTAAATTATGGCCCAGGAGATGCGACCGTCCCTGTGGTTTCGGCTACTAATCTGTTTGGAGTGAATAATTTTTACGCTAAAAAAGGAGAGCACGGGACTATGTTATCTCAAGACGGAACTCGTCAATTAATAGTAAATTTAATTACGGGGAGTACATTTAGCACAGGAGGCATAATTACTCAAAACTCTAATGATTGTAAGTTCAACGGAAAAAAGGTCTCTGTGCACAGCCCAGTTGATCTGCATATTTACGATCAAGAAGGAAATCATGTTGGGCCAAATGAATCAGGGAATATAGATATAGATATTTCTGGCGTACAGTATGATATATTAGGAGAAGATAAATTTGCGTTTTTACCAGAGGGCCTTAATTACACAATTAAGCTGGTGGCAACAGACGAAGGTAGTTTTGATTTTTATTCTACAATTATCGAAGACAACCAGGCGACAAGTACAGCTTTTTTCAATGACGTTCAAATTAACGATTCTTCAGAAGCATCTATTAATCTACAGGATGATAATAATTTAATCATGCAACTGGATTTGGATGGCGACGGATCGGTTGATGAGTTTTTGGAACCATCTGCCATTCTAAGTGGACAGGAAAGTCAAGACCTAATTAACCCAGTAACATCAGTTAGTATTTCTGGGATTCAAGGTCAGAACAACTTCTATCGTTCTGATGTTTCTATATCTTTTACAGCTGAAGATCCGATTATTGAAGGTCAAGAAGACGAAACCTCCGGTATATTAAAAACTTTATATAGTCTGGACCATGGACAAACCTTTCAAAATTATGAATCGCCGTTAGGGTTTTCAACGGAAAGGGAGTATAGTCTTGATTATTACTCTATTGATAGAGCAGGAAACAACGAAGAACCGCAATCTCTAATTTTTACCATAGATAAAAGTGCACCAGAAATTAGCGTCAGTTTCAATAAAGATACGAAAGATTTTGTATTTACAAGTGTGGATAATATTGATTCACAAATCATCCTCAATTGCACATCTACTCAATGTCAGGGTTCAGACAAGGCAGGTAATACCATACTGCTTCGGTTTCGGAAGAGCAAACTCTTGGATATATATAATTTAATTCTGATAAATATTGCTTATAGTGGTGTAACTATAACTTTTCCAGCCAATACTTTCCCGGTTCAGCTAGGTTTGAACTCTAATAATACTATTAAGAAATTTACCCAAGCTTTGTTTGTCAAAAAACAGCAGATCGAAACTGTGAGTTATGATCCAACTAAAAACACCTCAATTATTGTTAAGTTTCTTAAAAGCGGGATTACCACTACCAAAGTTCCTGGAATTTATTATCTGCAGGTTAAAACGAGTCAAGGCACTCTGATTGTGAATTGACCACATGATTGCGAAAGGTTATGATGAATTTAGTTAATCTAAACTTATGACAAAGAAACAAAAAATATGGTTATGGGTTTCTTTAGGAATATTTGTTATTCCTGAAATAGTATGGAGTCCTATAGTTAGTTTATTCTATAGTTTTGCTCAAAACTCGAACAATGCTCAGTTATTAAGATCAAGTTTTTTATACCATCCTGATAATAGAAATATTTTAACTTCTATACTCTTCCTGCAGTTTTTAGGTTTACTATTGACTACAATACTATTAATTAAACTTAATCTCAAACTTAAAAAACCGATTCTTTGGTTGTTAATTGTTTTTCTGTTCATACTTACCATTATCACGTTCTTCCTTTTTGGGTTTAGTGTCGCTTTTAATGGAATTGGATAGAGCAAAAGTGGCGGAATAGCCACTTTTTAAATTATAATAAGAAAAAAGGGCAGTCGATTGTTTATATATTAACTTCAAATGGATCACTCAAGGAGATTCAAGACGGGATCAAATTTTTGCAAATAAATACAATCCGAGGTAATATTAATATAGAAATTAATTAAAAATACATGAAACAAAAATTATCTTTAGTGTATATATTCGGAGTATTATCACCCATAATTTTGATGGTTCTCAACGGTTACATAGGAGAAAGAAACCATAACTCTTGGAATTATGATAATTTGAATTCAATATCATCAATGTTTCTCATGATTTCTATTTTTTTCTCTGGCGTTATAGTTTTTTTAAATTACAAAAATACAAAAAGGAGTTTCTGGTATACTCTTAGCATAACTACTGGAATTGTTTTGATTTTATTGTTGTGGTTCGGTAGATCAGTCTCTAATATCGGTTTTTAAAAAATCATTAATCATTAAAAAATAATCATATGCCAGAGGATAATACTCCGAGTTCATCGAGGTCGCGTTATTGGGTATTTTACGCGGCCGGAATCGTCGCATTAGTTTTAATTTATTGGTTTGTGATTCGCGTGCCAACTACGACTTTCGCCACTGACCAGACCTTCACGGAATCATACACGATTCCGGAGGGGACACGGATCGTGGTTAGCAATGACGCCAAACTAACTTTTGAACAAGATTTAATTATTCGAGGGGAGTTGGTCTGTGCTGATGGCGCTTTGAGTTTTTCGGTAAAGGCGCACATGATTTTGAGCGGAAAGCTGGGATGCAACAGAGACGAGAATCTCCCAGAAGGGGATTTGGGGTTAGGGATAGTCGTGCAAGCCAACAGTTTTGAGAGCAGTGACGATGCGGTGATATATTCTAATTCTCATATCCAAATTCTTTCGAATGACGTGAAAGTAGCTTCAACTCAAGCCGAACTGGATCAGATTTATGAAGAAGCCGGCACTTATCGCGGCGAAAAATGGCACATGGGGCCGTTTACTCCAACCGAGCAGATTCCAGCAGGAACTCCTGGGCTTCCAGAGGCTAGTGCTGGGAGTCATATATCATGGAACATGGATCATGTAACAAGCCTGCCTACCGGTCAGGCAGGTAGCAATTTTTCAATTCCGTTTATCAATAAAGCACAGGCGGCAGATCCACCGATTACTCGGATTGGCGGCACATGGGTGGTCGGGACTGGCGGGCCGCCGCCTTTGAGCCTGAGCGTTCCGACTCCGCCCAAAGGTATTAATAAAATTATTTTAAATTTCAACTTCGGCAATAACCCGATGGAAATTTCGAATTTCGAATTATCCGGTCCGGATGGGCGAGCCGGCGCTGATGATGGCGGCGGGTGCAACGTGAAAGGCAAAAACGGCGAGGACGCCATGCGGTTGAATGTGCGAGCCGGCAGTATCGTGGTGAACAATTTTACACTGCGGTTGGGCGCTGGCGGCAAGGGTGGCGATGCGACGACTGATCGAAATTGCGATCCAGGCACGGCTCAAGGCGGTAAGGGTGGGTCTGGTGGCAACTTCAAGATGGTGGCGGAGAATAGCTTCGATATCAAAGGCGCTTTCGATATCTACCCGGGCAAAGGTGGCCAGGGTGGCGAGGCTAATGCCTATGGAAAAGTAGGGGAGGATGGTTGCGCTGGCAAAAAAGGCGGCGACGCGACGGGGACGGGCGGCGCTGGCGGCGATAATAAAAAAGTTTTGACTGTGACTGGCACGATCAACGGACTTAGCAATGTGACAATTTTTGAAATGGTCGGCGGAGCGGGCGGCGCTGGCGTGGCCGAATCTGGCAATGGCGGCAATGGCACGGGCCCGGGTTGCGCTGGCGGCCCTGGTGGCAATGCCACTGCTACTGGCGGCAAGGGCGGAGATACTGCTTGTAATAAATTTCCATGCACAGGCGGGGATGGCGGTAATAGCAATGCTGTTGCAGGAGCAGGCGGCAAGGGTGGTCAAGGAACAGAAACCTTGCCGGGCGGCAATGGCGGCAAGGGCGGCGATGCGGTTTCCAATCCTGGCAAGGGCGGAGTTGGTAAAACTGCCAACGGAGTAGACGGCACGAAAGAAGCAGAAAATGGCGGCAACGGGGGC
>Ga0155871_112_pt3 | contig 3438 bp, 2 predicted proteins | sample RifCSPlowO2_01_FD_107525 | JGI IMG/M metagenome (GOLD analysis project Ga0155871, IMG submission 107525) | Candidatus Doudnabacteria bacterium RIFCSPLOWO2_01_FULL_44_21
TGGCCGGCAGCATTCCGATCTTGGCAAGCCCCTCTTTAATTCTCGTGAGGTGGCTGAAATAGAAGTAGTAGTTATTAAGGTAGGGTTCTTTCGTTTCAAGCATTTCCATAAGAAACGAAACGGTAAATATTCCGATGCCATCAATCTCATGTATTTCTTCAATGGCTAACGATGCTAACTCTTCCTCGCTCAAGTCTTGAACGAGAAAATACATGCCGCAGCTCTTGATAAATTCTTCTGTGGCAGGATCGTTCTGGATATATTCTGTTCTAATCTTGGTGAACAACTTTCTGAGATTGCTGTTCTCCCATCTTGGCGCTCCCCTGAAAGTATAGACAGGATTCCTCAGGGCGACTTGGGCCCTGGAGTCAATCTCTACGGAAGGTTCTTTGCCTTTTTCGTAAGAGATTCTCCAATGACGCCCACCCGTCTTCTTATTGGAAATTATGAGTTGGTGTTCCTCGGTAAGGGGTGCGCCCTTTACTGAAGCGGTCAATCCCGTCTCGGCCTCAATCTCTCTCTCGGCTGCCCCGGGTAGACTATCGAGGGACTCGACATTTACACCACCTCCTGGCTCTCCAAAGCCTTGACGCTTACCCACGTCAGTTTTGTCGGAACCATCCCGGCCCTTATTCTCTGCCTTATTTAGTACTAAAAGAACGAGTGTTTCCGGTGAAAACTCCGGGTCATTAATCGGGCATAGACAGAAGCAGGTCGGCGCTTCTGGCACATTTGCCCAGTTAAGACGTACGGGCTTGCTGAACTTGCCGAAATACTTGCCGAAATTGTACTTCACCTGTAGCCTCCTTGCCGGCATTATCTCATAGTTTATATTTTTTGTCAAATAAAATAGAGGAGCCGTGTGGCTCCTCATGATTTTATAACTCAATGGGCGTAAGATGTGTCGCCCGTGAAATCCTAGGTGTCTTGATATGCGGACTTGCTATCACCGCATTCATCAGCCCCTCGTAACCGTCCTTCTTGCAATGATGGACGATCAAATGATCCGGTCGGACTAGACGAATCCGTTCGACCAAGCCACCTTGTTTATCGTGCGATGTCCGGTCAAAATGGTAGACGTCGCATCGAACATTGACGGGAACTTTCTCTAACCGACTGTCTCGTCCCTGGCCGACAAATATCTCGAGCTTAATTGTCCGGCCTCGTTCGACGAGGGCGTCCGTCCGGATCTGTTCTCCGATAGAGTCTTCGAACATATGACCCGTGAATATAAGAGCGTTTAAGGGATTGTCCAATAGTTTTGAGCCATACCACGGGGCGTGGCCTTTCTCCATCGTTGCCGATGAAGTCACTATTGCACAAGGACCAAAGTCTCCGCGGACAATCTTCTCGCGCAGTTCACGAGACAGCTTTCTATCTGGCCCCTTAACGATAATGAGTTTGCCTTCTTTGACCCACTGATCAACCAACGTTCCTGGAATTTCAATCCTGACAAAATCACAGGCCAGTCCGTCAAGGACGGTTAGAATCCCAGCCTCACAGAGCGACCAGACGTTATTTGCGCACCGGTTACCTGCGAATGATGGGTAGAGAGCAATACCGCCCCGCTGGATAACCGTCTTAGTTACGGCAATCATCCTGGCCTCGACTCTTTCAGGTATTTCCACCATCGGTCGATTGCCGTTCGTGGCTTCAGTGATCATGATTGTCTTGCCATCACCTGTGAAAAAATCACCGATAAATTCCTGGTCAGGCATCATCACGCCTTTGACGATTTTTTGATCGTGGCTGGCGACGTCGCTGGTGTACACTATACGATCGCCCGAAGGTGTTTTGATGAAAACCATCAACGATCCGGTATCGTGACCGGAGTGATGGAATCCCAGTTTCCAGCCGATCCACTTTGGATGCGAATCAAGCCAGGCATTGCCTTTGATGATTGTCCCACCTTCGTTCGGCAACTTCTTGAAGATATCGATATCTTCAAGGCTCACGATTTCTTCCGGCAAGGGAAGGCCGGCCATTTCGGCTTTGCGTCGCTCGCCGTGTTGGATTTTGTAAGAATCTTCCAATACGATGATTCCCAACTGATGAACTTCGTAGCTCATCACTACTTCCGCTTCCGGATGTAGTGCGATAAATCTTGCCATCGCCCCGATATGATCGTAGTGGCGGTGGGTGAGAATAATCAGATCAATTCGCGTACCGACCAGATAGTCGCCGGCCGGCCGATTATTAATCTTGATCTCTCCGTTTTTTGAAAAACCGATACCATGCTCGATAACAATTCTCTTCTTATCTTTGACGATCATTGTGGCCGTAGCCCCAATGCCGTCCTGCTCGCCTAATTGGAGCAGGAAATTCTTCATACGCGGCCAGAAACGACGTCGGGACATGCAACACCTCCAGTGTTTATGAGAATCCCGACCTAAGTCCGGAAGGCTCAAATCGGGATTCTCACGGTAGTTTTAAAGGATCCAGTATATTTTCTATCATTATCTCATATATTAACTCATATGTCAAGCAAAATAAAGTCTAAGATCTTGATTCTAGGTATTTAAAAAGCCCGGACGGGAGAGGCACACGTTGTGTCCCTCCCTATCCGAGCTCGCTAATCGGCTCTGCCGATCAGCCCCGTCGCTCGAAGCGGACGTTTCCAGTGCCGAAGCCCTGGCGACGCCCCCTGTCATCACCGCGACCACGCTGGTCGCGTCGGCCTTCGTTTTTCGACGTCGGCCGAAGCATCGTCCCGAAGACTGAGAGCAGGTTTCTCCGCGCCTCCAGGATGTCCTTTCTCGCCGCCTTGAGGGCGGTGAAGTCCGGCGTGCTGTCCGCCGGGTTGGCATCGATGACCGCCAGTGCGGTTCCGACCGCCTCGGTCGCCTTCGCGACCATGGCGTTCGGTGCGTCCCCGTAGTTCCCGGTCAGCTTCGCGAGGAATCCCTCGACCTCGGCAACGCGAGCGTTGATGAGGATCGTCTCGGCCAAGCGTGCGGCCTCGGTGACGAGCTTGACGGCCGGGCGGAAGTCGCCCTTGTCGCCATCGAGCTTCGCCTGTGCCACAGCCACGGCATAGGAACCAAGGGTGGTTTCGTCACCGAGGATGGCGACGACTGGGGCGAGGTTGATGTCGTGCGAGTTGTCGCGGATGTTCGCGCACGTTGCGCTGTGCACCCGGAACGCTTCACGAGCGTCTTCCTCGCTCACCGGCTTCGTGGCGCGGTGCGTCTCGATCGCCGTCATGGCGTTGTCGACGTCGGCTCTCGTCACGACGAGGATGTCGATCCCGTTCTCGGTCTTTCGACCGCTGACGGTGAGCTGTCCGTTGGCGACGGCCATACGGAAGTTCAGAAGCATCGCTCCGAACGACGTACGGCAGGCTTTTGACTCGGGCCTTGTCAGGCTCGCGAGGTACTGCTTCGTATCGGGGTCGTCCGTTTCAATGAAGACGACGGGCAGCTCAGTCCGGGCCTTGGG